>Ga0114969_10001906_pt1 | contig 17406 bp, 19 predicted proteins | sample M_130807_MF_Meta_FD_87316 | JGI IMG/M metagenome (GOLD analysis project Ga0114969, IMG submission 87316) | Freshwater microbial communities from Lake Montjoie, Canada to study carbon cycling - M_130807_MF_MetaG | ecosystem: Environmental > Aquatic > Freshwater > Lake | place: Lake Montjoie...
CCTAAAGACGGACGCATTACGTGGCTGCAACTTGAGCTACGCGACTCCGCTGCCTATGGGCGGGGTGTGGAAGAATGCGACGGAAGAGAGTGCGAGGAGGGGCACTCTTAAATTCCTCCCAACTGAAGGGGGGTCTAGGGTCAGAAGAACCCTAATGACGGACGCGCCACGTGTGAATGAAGGACACATAGAACTCTGGAGGGTATGAGAACCAAGGAGTGGAAGGGCGTGACGGGGAGGGTGCGAGAGAAGGGGCACCCTAGAACAGGACACATTACGATGTGTTTCTCCAACGAATAACTAAGATGCAAGTACGAAGTATTCGTGGAGCAGGAGATGGCCACCGTGGCTCCTGCAAAGTCCTCCTCCCATACTCTGTGTGGGACGGGGTCGGCACTGTTGGGAAAAGTGACGAGACGGGACGAATGTCAGGCCTCCTCGTGGCCGTCCTGGATATCTGAACCAACTGACAAACGGACGTACCTTCTCAACACGAGGGTTGAGGTCTGCTCGTGCCCACTTCGGTGGTTATTAATCTTTCGAGCCCTCTCCCTGTGGCCTGCGGACATGCTGCTCTCCTCTTTCGGACTACCATCTTCGGCTGGGCTCCGTCAGACGCAAAATGTGGGCGCCAGCCTCTGTCCAATGGTGATAATGATGTGGTGGGTGCGACGGGTCTGTGCGGGGTGGGGCACAGGTCATTTTTTACGGAAAAATTGAACCGGCTAGGTGACCCATTAGTACACACCCCCAAATGTCTTACACTCCTGGCACTAAGATCTCGCACAGTGACGCCACGCGCCACGCGACGGTTCTGACCGGCGACAATGTGATGGTAACGGCCGGCCTAGGCTACGGCCAGATGATGAAGATGGCTGACTGGCTGATCCTCGCAGACGGGGCGCCGATTCAAGAGGAGTTCATCCCCCTCCCTAAGGAGGGGGCTGCACATAGCGCCTCTGGCGCTGAGTTCATCCCCCTTCCTAAGGAGGGGGCTGCACATAGCGCCTCTGGCGCTGAGTTCATCCCCCTCCCTGCTGCCTCTGTCGCGTCCATCCCCGCCCCCCCGCCGCCCGCAATCGGTTCCAAGTTCCGCTGGGCTCTGAACGGCGATACCTACCGCGTGGCCATAATGACTGCGAAGGGTCTTCTCCAGGTCAAGAGCGTCACAGACGGCGTCGACGAGGTTCACCCGAGCACATGTAATGAGTGCCGCCCCTGCAAAGAGCTCGCCTGCACGCCACCCGCCCCGTGGGCCCGTCGCCCTCTGAAGAAGACCATGTTCGCCGATGAGGCGGCCTGGGGCGCCTCTCTTCCTACCGGTGGGTTTATAGTCGTCACCATCGCCGCGAAGCCCGTCGCAGAGCAGAAGATCGCCGTGGTCGCGCAGGCCCCCAACGACGTGGAGAAGTTGAAGGCCGCCATCAAGACCTACAATATCCGCACCACTGCCTATGTGGAGGCCTCTCCACGAGAGCAGTTAAAGGCGGCCACGGAGCGCATGGAGAAGATTCGCGCAGATCTCACCGCAATCACTCTTGAGCAGGACCTTAAGTGGCCGCACATGCGCCACACGCTCACACGGCAGATGAAGGTAGCGCGGGGCTGGTATATCTCCATGAAGATCGCGTGCAACGACCCTAACTCTGAGATGAAGACTGTGCGGATGTCCCATCGCGGCACGGGCTTTATCGCCTGCCGCCTGGGTGGCGAGATACACTATCTGACTGTCCACGAAGACAAGATCGCCGCCGCCCACGGACTCCGCTGGGCGAGGGCTAATCTCTACAACAACTTCGCAGAAATGGGCAGCGGGAGCGACTTCAATCTGGTGGTTAAATACCGTGGCCGCGAGATAACACTTTAAAGAGGAACAAGAGCGTAAGATCTCAAGAATTTTTTACGAAAAAATTGAACGGCCTTGCGTCCCGTGTCACTAGCACCCCCCGCGAACAAGATGTCCGTCGCAATCCAGTGGTTTGAGAATTCCACCTTCGACGCGCCCGAACTCAAGTCCCCCCAGCCGTGCATCCACGGCGCCGGCTGCGTCTACACTAAGACCCTCCCTGACGGCAAGATTGTCCCCGCTGTTTGCCGCTACGTCCACCCTGGAGAAGAGGGTAAAGGCCGTCGCCTCTTTCCAGCCCGCACCGTTAACGACGTGGGTCCGGATGGCGACGGAAAGTTCGTGCAGCCCGCGTGCGTGCGCCTCATCGGGAACGCGCTCTACTACGAGCGGATGCGCATGCGGATGCCGTGGCAGGCCTTCTGCGCCGTGAGGGGCATCCCGTTCACGGCGAACAAGCCTGGCGTCTACCGCGAGTCCGTGCGGCGCGTCCCTATTGGCGACTCGAAGCCGAAGGGCAGCCCCCAGAACCGCGCCAGATTTCAGTCACCTCCCCCGCCGAGGCCCTCAACGGAAGTGCCAATCCGCCACATGCGCACGCTTGCGCTGGTGGCGGGGCTGCCGGTGCACCAGGACTTCCTCATCACCGCCAACTGCGTGACGCTGCTGAAGCCCGAGGAGGCGGTCAGGTTCGGCCTGTGCCCGGAGCCACCCTCAGCAGTGCCCACGGCCGACCAGAGCTGGCCCGTGCTTGGCGGCGGCGGTGGAGGCGCGCTGCAGAGGGAGACGGCAGAGGAGGAGGCGCGTGCCGCCGGCGGCCACGACGACGAGGCGTATAGCGACTATGACGATTGCCCACAAAAGATGCGTGGCAAGCGACCGTATGCGTATAAAAGATATGTGAATGAGCAAAAAGAGGCGGCGCGGCTGGGCGTGTGGGCGGCGAAGGCGGCGGCGGCTTTCACCGCGGAGGTGGCGGCGGCGAAGGCGGCGGAGCAGGCTGTGCCCGACAGCACCGCCCCGGAGCAGGCTGAGCCCGACTGCACCGCCCCGGAGCAGGCGGCGGCGCGGCTGGGCGTGGCGCTGGCGGAGGAGCGCGCCGCGCTCGCTGCGGCGGAGGAGGCTGCGGTGGACACGGCGAGCGCGTCCGCCGCCGCAATGGCGCGCGCGGCGGCGGCGGGCGTGGCGCTGGCGGAGGAGCGCGCCGCGCTCGCTGCGGCGGAGGAGGCTGTGGCGGACACGGCGAGCGCGTCCGCCGCCGCAATGGCGCGCGCGGCGGCGGCGGGCGTGGCGCTCAACGTGGCCGCCGCAGCGGAGGCTGCCGCGATTGCTGCGCAATCAGAGCAGCAAAAGGCGGCGCGCTGGGCGAAGCAACTGGAGTATGCACGTGCACATAAGATATATGTGACGCAGCAAAGGGCGGCGCACGAGGCTACGAGGCGGAGGGAACAGGAGATATACGCCCAAAGGGTATCTGCAGGCGAGTGGCTTCCCGGCATGACCACGCTTCTAAAGCCCATTCCCCATGCGGTGGTAGAGAGCGAGGTGATTGCAGCATCCAACCCGCCTCTGCAAGCGGAGGCCGCTGGGGAAGCGGTGGACCGCGCGATGGAGAAGGCGCAGCCGCTGGCGCCGGGCGTGGCGGGGGCGGAGCAGGCTGAGCCCGACTGCAGCGCTGCGGAGCAGGCTGCCGCGATTGCTGCGCAATCACATCAGCAAAAGGCGGCGCCGTTGGGGCTCGCGTGGCAACCTAACATATATGTGAAGATAGGCAAAAATCGATACCCGATTCGTTTATAAGGGGTCACATTTTAGGGGGTCACATTTTAGGGGGTCATTTTTTGTAAAAATTGAAGCCTATGTACCTAAGGGTTATAGCACCCCCTTACGTAAATGACCTCTATAATCCCCCCATCGCTACCCAGAGTTTCTTGCAAAGATACCTTGCTTGCGGTAATATACGCAAATATGGAAGAAGCCCGATGTGATAAGAATAACCCTGCTTATGTACACGACGCTGCATCTCTTTCGGAAGATATTGAGAAACTTGAGCGCATAATCTGGACATACAGCGCCCAGCGCTATTTGGGCATCTTCACCCTGACCGAAGGCAGCAGGCTCTCGACGCTGGCTACACCGTTTACCACACTGCATCAGGCCACAATGACTCATAACGTTTTCACATCGTCGGCCGCAGATACTAATGCGCTCAGTCTCCCGCTTATAGAACTACTCCGTGCCAACGGAACTACACACGTGTTTGTTGTAGGAACGGAAGTAGCGACCACAGCCCTAGATGCAATCAAACACGGTTTTCGCACTTGTGTCGTGCGCTCTGCTGTGCGTAGTAACTTGGATACTGAAGCCACCACGAAGCAAATGGAAGTGTTGAAGCGCGCAGGCGTAGTTGTGTCAGACGCGGTAAATGGCTTCTTACGTGATGTTGCGTCTCTAAGAGGTGCCGCTTTTCGCTGCTCATGTGAGGGAGATCACGTCGTTAGCGGAATACTACCTGCATGGTGTGAGTATAAGAGGAACGAGTTCTTGTGGCGCACTGTTTCACGCCTTCGTCGTGCAGTTGCAATGGTCACTGTTTCAGGTTTTGAAGGGATATGGCCACCCTCTCGGGTTGAACGGTCGGAGGGAGGGGCACAAGGTTATTGGCGCTGCAGTGATGCGAACACAGATGAGTTGAACGAGGCAATTGACCAAGCCGAGGGCGCTGGTATTCCCACTGGCTACGCCCTCTATATCGCCAGTTTTACCAAACCCACGACCCGTGTAAACTGCTTCACATTCTCGTCATTGAAACAGGAACATGAACGCCTAAAAGAATTTTACGCGCGCGAACGATATGCTCTCACGGCCGAGATAGTAGCCTTGAAGAACGAGATGGCAAATCTACGGAAGGAATATCATGCCCTTCTTTTCCCAGCCATACCTCGCAGTGTACTCAGCGATGAAGAGTAACAAAGTAAAAGGGGGTAATCTAAATTTGGCAGTTCATGGTTCATATTTTCCGGCAATGAGATGCGTAATTCATTTGAAAAAATTGAATGACTTTCACATCCCAGTATATACTACTCCACAAGACCAAATGCAGTTCCAGACAGACAACTTGAAACGGCACGCGACGATTCAGGCCCAGCAATATCACTCTACAATTTGGGCAACCAGGATTCGAGATGAGAAGCGGTCACGCAAGTTGGTGGGTCGCGCTCCTCTTCCTGTGTTTTATAGCCGTGTATCTCGCAAGGGTCTTCCTTGCCCCGAGGTTCATGACACTCCCGACTGCGCATCCAGACCGTTCCCTACTCCTAACATTGTAAATGAGGATGACTTCGATGGGTTCATCTTGGTCGACACTCTGGCTGTAAAGAAACGGGCCCTATTACGCCGCTCACGACGCGCTGCACGGATGTCGCACTTACTAGAAAACACCTAAATCTCTCTGCATAGTATACCCATAACAGTCATCTAAGACTTTTAGTCATTTTTTATTTTGTGTGATAAAGCACACCGCGGTAGACTAATGGGCATAAAATTGAAATAATAGTTATCGTTCTTATTTTTATATACGCTATATGTCTGAGATATCCGAATGTAGTATATGTTATGATGCAATAATGAGATCCGATTGCGCGTTTACAGTCTTGTCTTGCGGCCACCCATTCCACCTTGGATGTATCTCCGATTGGTTTATATTATCTTCTGAACCATCATGTCCTATTTGTAGAAAAAAGGCATCTGAAGTCGATATACCAACAAAATATAAGGTAAAATATAAGGTAAAATTGGCCGATAACATGGAACACGTTGCCGCGCAATTAGTTACTATTAGCGCACTTCTTCACCCCACGCCAATACAAGATTGGTTACCGATCTCGAACTACCATTACACAAATCTCTTGAATAATAATCCAAGTCAAGAAACCATCTTGCATATCAAGCAGGTGTTATGTAATGAACTGAATAGAATTGGTAATACTGCCAGAAATCATCTATACATCTCAGAAGATGAATTTACACAAATAATGAGCCGAGTCTGGACACACGAAATTAGTGCACTTATTTGGAATAGACTGCGTAATATTCTTATAGCGTTGACTGCTTAATTTAAGCACTTCTAAGTCGTTTGATGCGCTGAAGTAACTAACGTTGCGGTAATGAAAAATTACAATTGGGTCAATGTTATCTGAGTTCAGTGGTCGCAACAGTAGCAATAGAAATCCAGGATATTTCCGCATTCACCACACTCGTGAATTATGCCGGTTACGTGTTTTTTTACTTCCGCCTTCGGCCAACCGGACCCTTTCCGTGTGTAACAGTGTAAACAGCGGGGTATTAGACTTTTACGTAGGGCGCTTCGCCAGGCACGCTGAATAACAACTACTCTTTGTTCGTGGGCGTTCATTTTTTTACAGAAGCGTTCGTGTAACAAAAAAATTATGTCAACAAGTTCAATTTTTTCCCATTTTGTCCCAGTTCTCTTACTAAAAGTGCCCGTTGGCCGCCGACTGCTGGGACATTTGAGGGCGCAAATTGCGGGGCGAAGCCCCGCAAACTACCTCCCGCAAGCGGGACAAATACCCAGCAGTCTAATGTTCAAGGGTCTAAAACATGTCTACTGCATTCTTATACTCTTGCATACTATTTATCAAGAGGGGTAGACTGTTTAATTGCATATCAAACCATTTCCACCACGCTTCTTTTTCAACAGGTGTAGTCAGACGTGTAGGCCAGAAAGTGCGCCTCGCAGGGTCACAAGCGCGCCATCCACATGCATGCACATGGGGGGTGCTTGGCGGGTGCGACCCGTCACCTTCCCACCCGTTATTCATGAATACTCTCCAGATATACTGCCCATTCCTCCCCGCAACCATGTTTGTTGCAAGAGCATCGCCCAGACCTAGTATATCGCCACAATTCTTGGAATGTAAATCTGCCTGAATGCGCCACCCAGTCTCCTCTCTCGCACCGGGTTCACCTGGTTTTGGCTGATCCGGGTCATTTGGGTTTCGTTGCACAGTAAAACGCTCGTTTTTAAGTTTATCCCAGACATCGGGAGGCAGCATTGTAAGACTGACGACCTTGTCAATACTGACGCTTGGTGTGGTTCCCATTTGCAGCGGTAGTAATACATGTGAAAATAGTGCGTAGGTTCAATTTTACACTAAAATACCATAATGCCAAGTGCCAATGTCCTAAACGCGCAGCGTTTACATTTGATAATACAAAATATACCCCCTCCCTCCATTACAAAACCAAGGTATACCCCTCCTTACCTCTTTCTTTAGTCGACCGACTCAAGGAACTTAATGGCTTGCTGCAGTTCTGTGAGTTCCGTATTCACCTCTTCAGCAATCTTTAGCGTGCGCTTTTCAGCCAAATCTACCTTTTCCTCCGCTTTGAGGTGCTCTGGTAGCATGCGGTTATCAAGAGTAACAGGGTTTCCCATGATAACCGCGCAGACTGACGTTGGTTTCTCCTGCATATGTTTTACGCATTCATAGAGTAGGGGATACGCGTCTTTGTCTTTAATGCCTGCAGCACCCTGCTCCGAAAGGCTAGCAACTACTACCTCTGCCACTTTCACCACACGAGCGGAAGAGATGTCCTGCAAGCACCCATTGGTCTTTATGACTTTTGGGGGCAAGACCTGCGAACCTTTGACAACTTGCGTGCTCTTTGCAGAAAGTGTGCACTCTTGCCGCTTGCGCACGCGTACTCCCGATGCCGTGATAGTTTCGGGGGCGTAGGCCGTCTTGGATGCAGTGGCCACAGAAGAGTGACTACCGATGGCAACCCGCTTTACTGGCTTGTGGTGCTGCCCCGCCACGTTTGCCGTAAAGGGGATGCCCCTCACGGCGCAGAAAGCCTGCCACGGCATCCGCATGCTCATCCGCTCGTAGTAGAGCGCGTTCCCGATGAGCCGCACGCACGCGGGCTGGTTAACCACGTCCTCGCCGTCTGGGTGCTCAAAGGTGATCGTGCGCGCGGGGAAGAGGCGGCGGCCCTTGCCCTCCTCGCCAGGGTGGACGTAGCGGCAGACGGCGGGAGTCACCTTGCCATCTGCCGCCTTCTTCGTGTAGACGCAGCCGGCGCCGTGGATGCACGGCTGGGGGGACTTGAGTTCGGGTGCATCGAAGAGGGAATTCTCAAACCACTGGATTGCGACGGACATCTTGTTTGCTAGGGGGGGGTGCTAGTATCGAGGTTCAAACCAAATTCAATTTTTAAAAAAATATTGGCAGGGTATTATTTGATAAGAGGGTGTTTCTTAGGCTATTACCTCATACCCCAGACGGAATATAATAATGTATTTACTGCGTTACACCACTCCAGTTTTCAATCTTAGAACATTCTATAACATTACCGTGGAGTGCTTAGACCGATGCGGATTTAATATGAGCGTTTTCCGACTACGTCGGGAAATTTCTTACTCTAAAAATCTGAATCAGTCGCCGTCACGTGCGCATTTAAATTGTGAAAAGGTCTATAATAGGCTAGTTTCACAACCCTAGTAACAACACCTCCACCACTGCATCAGCAACAGTCTCCACAACTGAAACTCCGCCAGTGCTCTTTATGCGATCCATCATGACGCAGACCCTATCCATGGAAATGCCGCGCGTTGCTTCTCCAACAACAAACACCTGAAACCCACGCTTAGCCGCGTCCAGCACAGTGAAGCCGACGCTATACTCAAACGCAAGTCCGCAGACAACAAGGTGAGTAATACCACGGTCCAGTAGCATCCTATTCAACTGCGTTACCTCACCTACGCCATCATTTGAGCCAAATCCGCTATAGGAATCGACAGCAGGATTCGTCCCCTTCTGAACAACCACGTCACCCTCTTCCGTCACCAGCCCAGGCAGCCAACCCGCACCGTCAGAACCCTGAACACAGTGCTCAGGCCACATGATCTGCTCTGAGCCATCCGCAAGAGTCAGCGGCTGAAACAGCCTCGACCCAGGGTTAGCAAAGGACGCGTGGTAGGCGGGATGCCAGTCCTGTGTAATAAACACATCATGTACGCCCTGGCGGGCAAGACCCGCACGAAGCGCATTTACTTCCGCCACAATCTGCTCACCCCCAACCCAAGCAAGTTTCCCGTTAGGATGACCGTAATCCGCCTGGGGGTCAACAATGATTAGAGCAACCTTATTGTTAATAGACATTTGTTCTGTTAAATCAAAGCATTAACCCCAGGTTTCAATTTTTTCAAACTCCACCACTTTAGCACCGAATACTAAAACAAAATCCCATGATTATACCTATAAAAAGACAAACCCAGGCATCCCCTAATATAGGAAAACCACCCGACCATCACGTTATGACTGCGGTGGCCACAAGCACACACTTCATAGTCTTCATCTGTTTCAGCATCATAGCATTCACATTCACAATATTTGTAGCAAGATCCGTCGCCCTGACAATTAGCATTGATTATATTTAGTTAGTATAAATATAATCAATTTTTAAGAAAAAAATAAATAAGATGATTTTTGTTTTGTAGGCGATTTACCAAAAAAACGCTCATTTAAAATCCGCACGGGTCTAATAGGTCAGACTCGCATGCGCAGCAACGAGTCTTGACATTAAGATCTCTTGTTACCCTAAACGCTGCGCGTTTAGGACTTCGGCACTTAGCGGTATATACCTGTTCAATTTTCAGTGGCTGCAAGACATACAAGCGTAGAAGGGATCTCCATGAGGACACTTGTCGTCAAAGTTGACGCCGTGGATTTTCTGGCAGATATTCTTGGCGTTAACTGTTACTGAATTGGCCCTGTTTGCGTCTAGAAAGTGCATACGATTCCTCTTCCATGTAGTATCCTTTCCGAATATTTTGGAGAGTGGATGGCATAATTAGGTTTCCTTCCGAATCACGAAGGTGTCTAATCATGTAGCACTCAATACATTCACCCCGCCATGCCCGATTTACCTTACATTTGTAGCAGAGTGGCACAATAGTGTTGGTGCTTTCGCATTTATCGGTAAACTCTGCACTCATCGCGCGCAATTTCTGCAAATACATATCTTGCGTTCCGTCTGCTTCACGTTGATGGTGGCATGGAGCGCAAGAACAGAGATCATTGTGCTGGGAGTTATCGGTAAACTCTGCACTCATCGCGCGCAATTTCTGCAAATACATATCTTGCGTTCCGTCTGCTTCACGTTGGTGGTGGCATGGAGCGCAAGAACAGAGATCATTGTGCTGGGAGGCTATAGAATTCGAAGTAGTGTCCATTTGAATGGTATACATAAAAAATGAACTACGTGGTTTCAATTTTACTGGCCTATAGGGGTTGCCTTTGTTTTCACGCTGCAACACTTTTTTGTGCAAGATTTTGAGCATTTTGTATCAGAAGAGCCCCAGGCCTGAGTGCCTCCGTCTCTCTGTTTACCAAAAGTGGTTGACTGAGGTTGCCTTTTCTTTTTGGGGGGCTTTGTGGCTCCACCACCTCCACCTCCAATAGCCCCTGGGTATAACTCCCATTCTTCCGCTAGATCTTCACAATAATTAAATTCGTCACTGTCTGACATTGTGGGGTGATCACTATAGCACCATCTAGGAAATTCAATTTTTTATTCGGATTCTAGGCAATCTAACAGATGATTTGCTCGGTCGAGTGCGGCTATGGCTCTTGATTTTGCCTGAAGAGCATATGCTTCTGATGCAAGTTTCTTTTGAAATGCCTTGCTTACTACCTTCCGTGCCTCAATCGTGAGAGAAGTATTAGGTCTGATTTGCGGAAACATTCCTTGATGTTCGTCTAAATCGTCTTCGATACACCTTGCAGACCTGTATGACAATTCAGACTCTTCTTGTATTACAACTTCCTTCAAAGCGTTTGCGTAAGCCTCATTTGAAGATATGAGCACATCCAGAATTTCTCCCCATTCTGCAACCCGCTTAGCCGCCTCGGTTGCTGCTGCCAAGATACTCTTTGCTTTTAGAAAATACTCTTCGGGCTTGGACATGATAGTATATATTTATCTTAAACCAATGGGTATTTTAAATACCCGTTGGCCGCCGACTGCTGGGACATTTGAGGGCGCAAACTACCTCCCGCAATGTGGACAAATGTCCAGTGGTCTAACACGAGGAAAAAATCTATTTTAGACTAATCTACCACGGTTTGTACTCATCCAACTAGCAAAGTATAACACTCAACGCAGGGTTTCCAGGGTTTTCTTAGCATTTACCCAAGCCTTCTCTCGCGCCTCTGTGTTGTCAATCTGTGTCTTCAGAGTTTTTAGTTGTCCCAGAAGCCTACCACTTTCAAATTGACTACGCATCTCAGTTTGGGTATTATTTAACACCTTACACTCTGTGATTACGATTCCCGTCAATGTCGTATCAAGGGTTTCAAGATGTGTCTCTATAGAGCCCACATTACGTATTAGATTCTTAATTCTATTATTTAACTTGGTCATAGTCGTCTCGCACTGTTTCTCTAAAGTTGACCAATGTGAATCATTCAGATTCATGAGGCTGGTCACACGCTCGTTCGTCCTTTCGATATGTATGTAGATAATTTTTACGATGACGTAGAGAATCCCAATACAGATAACAGTGGTAAACGTATCTGCCTCGATTTTATAAGGCATAATCAACGGTATGATGTGAAGATCGGCGCTTCCAGTATTCAATTTTTGAAAAAATAGTTATATTCGTATCTGGCGGATGAACCACTATCTTCTAGTGGGGACCGAGTTCAGGATCATCTTCTGGGTTCAGAATGGGGGGATATCTTGGCACCTCATAGCGAAACGCTGCAGATCGCGAGCCATCTGAGAATATGCTTACCTCGAGCCTTTGGATATAGTTGCCCATAGAGGTGATGGGGCACGCCCCGAGACTTTTTAGGCGTGCATTAAGGCTCGCAAGGGTCATGTTTGCCACGAGCGTTTGCTCACATTCATCATCTTCATTGAAGAACTCGGATACGGTTGCCATTGAACCGTTTTTCTCAAGGAGGCGTTGGATGTCCGCGCGATGAAGGCTTACTCTGGTAGTATCACATACCTCTTCACTTGGCAGCGAGAAGCAGGCAGCACAAATGTCAAACTCACAGTCCTGACAGTGGTAGAAGGGGGATGCCACGCAGGAGCGTTCACAGATGTCACACTCAACCTCATCGTAGGAGGGCGGGCGATGACCCGCGAGACATACAGTGAGTGGACACGCGTGTCTGACTGAGTTGTAAAAGGTAGGCGTGGACGGCAAGAGCGCCAGGCGTGCAGCAGTAGTTGCAGCATCTTCCGCTACCATTTCTGAAAAGACATCATCAATCCTCACCTGCGCAACTGTTCCGGTGCCGCCAGTAGCACTAGTTTGAGACTCCTCTTCCTCTTCCTCTTCCTCTTCCTCTTCCTCTTCAACCGGGTAGACCGACATAAGATGCTGCCACTGTGCGTCAGAGAACGGCTGACAACCCTGCTCTTCGAGGATGCGCCCCAACTCATAGCGTGAGATAATGATCTGGTTGAATGTGTTAAACTGCACCTCCTCCTCTACTCCTGGGGTGATACCGATGCCACCATAGTGACATAACAGACTTTCCAATTGTAGTCGAGATATTTGAATCTCGCCGCCATGGACATGGACTTGATACTCTTCATCAGACTTGGGATCGTCTGGTGCACAGTTCTCCAACTCGACAGCCACCTTACGGCACATTGGGCAGGAACTCTGCTCCTGGCATAGATGCCACTTTGAGATACATGTGGGGTGGAACACGTGGCCACATGAAGTGCGGTGACTGCCAGTTGCTTCCACGCCTTCGGGGGCAGGAAAGTCAATGACAGCGCTATAGCAGATAGAGCAGTCGGGGTTTACAGAGGGCATCTTGTTAGGGAGTGATATCTATAAGGAGTGGGTCGAAATCAATTTTTATAAAAAAATAGTGAATCGGCAGCAGAACCCGATTGTCCAGGCGATGAATTCTAAGAAGAATGTGGAGTCTACCTATAGGAAGGGTGTGGGAGGAAAGCGGGGGCCGGTGATTCCGCACAGACGGTCACATTTTATCCGTCTGCGGCGCAGCCCCACATACCTCTACAGACGATAGGGTCCAATCAGGCTCCCGCGAGGTCTTTGGCCGATTATAGGGCACCAGATACGCTCATTCAGAGTATGTCGCGGCCGCCTTTACATACGGCAGGGCCACCAGTGCCCGCAAAGGCTGGGAATGTAGTGGCAGATGTGTGGAGGCTTTAGTGGCGGCGGGTGCGACGGGCCTTGCGGCCACGTTTGCGACGCTGGCTTTTACGCCTTGAGCCGCCCCGCCCCCCGCCGCCGCCCCACTTATCCCGCGCCTGCTTCTGCAACCCCAGCACATTCTTATCCCACACCGCCCGCTGCATGTTTTTCTCCTCGCAATGTTAAGCGGTCTAAATCGGATAGTTCACATTACCTCCACCACGATCTACTGCGCTGACCTGTGTAGAAGGTTGTATTATTCGTAGGACACATCCAAGTCGCATACGCTACTTGATAGTCATATTCGTTCATTTGCATCAGGGCTTCTAGCGATATCTTCGCGTGCGCTGCCAGATAATTCAAGGCGTCCTGATGAGTTTTAATTGTCTTGTTCTGCGTTGATCCGCTACCAGCCATCGTGTCGGCTATCTGTTTCGCAAACCGTTTAGTCCTAGGCGAAGGCCAGTTCTTGTTATTATAGTCTGGGCGCGGCGGCTTGGGTTGGAGGACGACATCAGGAGGAATCTCAACTACTGATCTAATAATCTCCATAACTGGGGGCCCCGACTCATTTACATTCTCTACTGTGAATTGTGAGGAAGGAGATGATGGAAGCGGGGGCGCAACTGCCTTTATCATCGCTTGGTAGTCAGCCTCTGTCATGGCTCCGAACAGAGTTTCAGAATGTAGAGGATCATCTGCATTTTCCACAAAGTTGCACATAATAGAATGGGGGCTATTAAAGGACTTTAACAAGTCCTTTAACTCCTCTTTCGTAAATGGCTCAATATTATGAATACAAATGATAGGTTCCGTTGGCCTTTTGCTGCGTGGTTCTCCTAATGCAGGGCGTGTTTCGTGTGCTTGCTGCCCCTCTAGGAATTCAATGCGCTGTTTTTGCTGATTAATTATGCGTTGTAATGACTCAACCATGGCGGAACACTCACATGGGGTAGTATTTGTTTCCTCTAGAATGGCTGAGGGCAAGTCCTCCGGTTTGTCCCAGTTCCAGACGGTATGTGCAGCAACGCGGAAGATTTCGGTTGCCTCAAATAGGGGCCCCATCGCCAGATACATCTTAGTGACTGCCTGCTTGTAGTTGTCGGTGTCCATTTACCTTGGGATACTTAAGTGACCTATGAAATAACTAGTCAATTTTTATCAATAAAAAAATGGATATGGTAACATAAACTTCCAAATTGTAATACCGTAAAATGCCAAAGTCCTAAACGCGCAGCGTTTAGGGTAACAGGAACTCTTAGACCACTGGGCGTTTTCGACTCTGCCGTTTATCACGAAGGGAAAACACGCCCGTAACCATACTTAGGGTGAAATACCATTTCACACACTGGTTGCATTATTGTCAGAAGGCCCGTTGACTTATGCACCTCATCTAACTTATTCTGTGCCTCACGTGCTTCGTTATGGCTCAGCAATTCCTCAGAGTAGAAACCCATTTCCACCTTTTGGTAAAAGGTATCAACGAGGTAATGCTTGTCCTCGGGAAGAGACATTTTGAGATCTTTCACACCGATATTCTTTACAATTTCGTCTAAGGCTTTGTAAACAGGGATATACCATTTGCCATTTTCCACTCTTATGAAAACAGGATCAAAGATTGTCGACTTCTGAATAGTCCACCCCTCGTCCTCTATTATACCCGACGACCTCTTGACCTTGACCACCGAACTGAGAATTTCAGTTTCTTGGAAGAGGGGTTCTTTCACAAAGTCTTTCATCCGAACCATCCCATTTTCTTGTAACCAGGCCTTTGCATCGCGTTCTGCCCAATTCTGATGTTCCAGATTATCGCAGGCTAAAATACTGAGTTTGTAATCACAATGCGCATAATATGACTCTGTATTTCCGCAGTAAGAGCAAATCGGGCGAAACATTACCGTGCGTATCGGGTAAGCACAAAGACGCTCAACTTTTGACATCGTTTGTCTGACTATAATATATCTATATCTATTATCACGTTCAATTTTTACTGGCATCATGCTCATATCATTTTCGTGGAGTTCTTAGACTACTGGGACATTTGATGGCGCAAATTGCATGGTGGTGCATCGGATGACTTATTTACTATCTGCATTATTTGTGTAATCACAGTAGGCAGAGTCAAATATTTAATTTTTTAGCAATACTGTAAAATTGAGTGATGTAGAAACCTTTTATTCTACAATCGCTAATATAGATGAACAGCCGCGAAAATACAGTCGGGGAGGAAAGCAAGGATACTTTGCCCAAACTAAAGGCTACAAAAATAGTCTTCGACTGGGATGATACATTTATGGCAACTAGTTGGCTAGATGGGATTAAACGAGCACCAAATCAAGAAGAACTTGTTGACCTCGAAATCCTATCTAAACTCGTAATCGCCATTATCACTCAAGCAAAACTACACGGCTATGTTATCATTGTGACAAATGCAGATGAAGGATGGGTTCAAGAGAGTTGTTCACAATATATGTCCTCGTTATTACCACATCTTTTGGATATACCCATCATATCGGCAAAAGAAAGATATAGTTCACTGTATCCAAATCCTTTATACTGGAAATTCGCAGCATTCCGCGATGAGATTATGGAGGGGGTTTTGCCATATTCATGGTTAAATGTCGTCAGTATTGGAGACAGCGAAGCCGAGTTTAAAGCAATCAATTGTTTAAAAAATATCGTTCCTCCCTATCTGAATATAAACCTTATTACCAAGGGTATAAAACTAATCGAGAAGCCAAACCTTAAATTATTGATACAAGAACTGAAGATATTAAACAAGGATATACAATCGATTATTGAATATCCTCAAAGTATAAATCAGAGAATGGATTCTGGTGATACAGTTGTAAGGGATGATACTGAGGCCAATGGTATATGAAATACATGGTATATGAAATACATGGTATATGAAAAATTGATACCAGAACCAGATACTATTTTTGTCATGTCAGATACACAGACACATATTCTATCTAGTGTAATTGAAGAAATTGGGAAAGTGCACAGTAAACTTCTGGCATCCAAAGATATAACCGAAGGTTCGCAGAGATTTATCGCCTATATGGAAGAACTAGATGATAAACTCGTAGAATTTACACAGTATCGTATACATGAAATGCGGATACAATTAAAGGGCTACATGATTCTGGCCTTTATTTCCGACTTTGAATGGATCAATTATGCCCTAAAAATGGGGCCAGGCTTCTCCTCTCAAACTGCAATTGTCGATAGTATATCAACCATCGAGAACTGCTTATGGAAGTTATATGAAGACTATAATGCTGAATTCGAACTCGATAAGGCTAAATCTGCTCTCGAGGAGGCTACAAGACAATACGAAGCAGCACTGCTTTCTATAAAGTCGCCTCGCGTTCTATCAAAGACTGATCGCTTTGATATCGGCTCGACGGTAAAAGGGTCTCTACAAACAGGGGGCATATGGGACCCCTATGAGCATAAGCGATTCTTAGGAGCACCAGTTGAATGGGGGGAAGCAGAATATGAAGATCCAACAGTAGTTTCACCCATTCTTCCCAAAAGAAAATGGCGCAGAATTCGCTCAGCCGTTACAGCGAGATTGATCCGTTATGGGCTGCATTGATAAAAAATTGAACTGTAGCCTTCGCCATATTGACTTTAATCCCCTGAAATGGACCTAATGGAGTCCCTTTCTGGTCAAGGCTACTTTGTGACGGTGTTCAGCGGCGACACAGAGAGCCTTGTCATCGATTGCCAGATGTATTTTACCGACACGGATGAGGGTGGCGACCCTGCTGCGCCTCTATGTGTTGGTCCAGGAGATCCACGACGGGATTCGAATTTCCGCTGCGTGGGCTGCGACCAACTCCCAGAAAACATGGTGGCCTCTGGACCAAGACAGTATATGAAGGGATCCATTTTATGCCCTGTATGTGGTGCGTGGACGCAGCCGTATACGCTAAAGGAGCGCCGTTTCCGAGGAGTTTTCCATCTTGTTCCCGGTGGCCCGGCACAGATCTTGGACCCCCCTTCCGAAAAGGGTGAGCACACTTGGATGACGAATGAGGAGATGATTCGAGTAATCTCTGAAGCCTTGACATGCTATTGCGGGGTCTAAAATTGAATGGGGTGTGGCCTGATTTGTATAGTCGTGAGAGGCGGAACATTCTATAGGGCGGCCAAGCAACCGGCTCGACGATCGTCTCCACACCGGCTTGCTAGGCCGTTACCGGCGTAGGCTCGCCGACACTTTATGCCGGCTTGCTAGGCCGTCACTGGCGTAGGCTCGCCGACACTTTATGCCGGCTTGCTAGGCCGTCACCGGCGTAGGCTCGCCGACACTTTATGTCGGCTTGCTAGGCCG
>Ga0114969_10001907_pt1 | contig 17394 bp, 18 predicted proteins | sample M_130807_MF_Meta_FD_87316 | JGI IMG/M metagenome (GOLD analysis project Ga0114969, IMG submission 87316) | Freshwater microbial communities from Lake Montjoie, Canada to study carbon cycling - M_130807_MF_MetaG | ecosystem: Environmental > Aquatic > Freshwater > Lake | place: Lake Montjoie...
ATTCGATTACTTTAATAACCCTGGCACCAAGTCTTATTTGTTTAGTCTTAAATTTGAACTATAATCCAATAAAAATAACTAATAAAATATAAAATAATGAATAAAATAATGTTAGTTGCACTTTTACTTACCGGATTAAGTTCGTGTAAAAAAGGAGACGACTTTTATATTTCACCTAATGCACCATTAGCAGCTACACCTGCTACCATGTTGGCGGCCTGCGAAGTAGGAACTTTCAATAATTTGGAAGGATATACTGTAAAAATTGCCAGTATATGGATGCAAAATAGTTCAGGCGTCCTAAACTATGCAATCCAAATAGAGCAATATGCACCCACAGAAAGTGATATGGATTATGTTTGGAATCCGCTTTATCTCAATATGAATAACTGTAAACAAATTGCCGATTTGTATGGTGCTAAAGATCCATATTACAGAGGCATATCAAGTGTACTGATGGCAATGAATCTTGGCTTAGCTACTGATATGTGGGGCGATGTGCCATTCTCAGAAGCATTTCAGGGGGCATCTATTAGTTTCACTCCTCATTTCGACCCACAACAAGCAGTGTTAAGTTCTATTCAAACTTTATTAGACAATGCAATTACAGACCTTGCAACAGACGTCTCTGCCAATCAAGATTTGCCTGGCGCTGACGATTTTGTCTTCGGGGGGAATACTTCATCCTGGACAAAAGTCGCATGGACTTTAAAAGCAAGATACTACAACCGATTAAGCAAAAAAGCAGGTTACGACGCTAATATAGTTCGCACCTATTTGGCAAATGGAATTACAAGTAATGCCGATAATTGTTATGCGAAGCACGGAAATGGTGGAAACGAGTCAAATGATTGGGCTGCTTATATAAATTCCAGAGGATATATTGTTTCTTCACAGGTATTGATCGATTCAATGGGAAATATGGCTGACCCACGCACCCCTTGTTATTATGATACTATATCAAATGGTGGGGGAGCTCCCGGTACTGCCGTTGGAAACCCATTAGGCGACCTTAATTCAGATGTTTCCTATTGGGGCCCTTATCTTGGCGGAATTGTTGATGTCGCTGGAAATACCAACCCTGCTAAAAATATTGTTTTAGTTTCATATGCAGAAGCTAAGTTTCTTGAGGCAGAAGCAAAAGTACGGTTAGCAGATGCAACTGCTTTCACTTCTTTGAATGAAGCAATAATGGCAGATGTTTCTGAAGTTACCCAAGGTGCAAATACTGGAAGTTCTATTGCTACTTATACTGCAACAAATACTACAGTTCATACCGTAATATTGGAAAAATGGAAAGCAATGTTTGCAAACCCTGTTGAATCTTATTCTGATTACAGAAGAACAGGATTTCCAATGCTTACACCTAATCCAAATTCTCTATTAACTCATATCCCAACCAGATTACCAACATCTCAACAAGAGCGTATTTCAAATCCTAATGCACCAACACCATCATTAGACACACCTGTTTGGTACGCACAGTAGAGTGATAGATTTTAAAATCAATAAAGCGCCCCGCCCGATGTATTCGGTGCGGGGCGCTTTTGTTTATATCTTTGAATTTCACTTATCTATTGAACTCGGCAATTAATAAAAAATGAATTAAAAAGTTTTTAATTTTAAAATCAAATTTGTTTAACAAATTTATAGATGGATTCAATCACCCGCACATCCGGACCATAGAATCCAAAGAGGGACATACTATCGAAAATAAATAAGGTAAACTTTTTATCGGATGCTAACTATAAAAAAAGTACAATGACAACACCTCAAATTGAGAACGAAATTCAGCTACTGGAAACCTACAGCAAAAAAGGAGAAAGTTACACGAACAATGAGGGGCGCTATGGTTGGCGCAACCCGATACGCAGCGACACGGGCGACCTCATGCGCTGTCTGACCATTGCAACTAATCCCATGCGAACACTTGAATTTGGGACCGGACATGGCCTCTCGACCTTGTACATGGTGAGTGGCCTTCACAACCACAGCACCCAACATATCGACACCATCGAGTTTGATGCCGATGTTTCACGCAGCAGTCAGGCCCGTTTCGACGCCTGCAAAACGCCTGTAACAGTCAAACAGGGAGAAGCTATGGATGTGGTAGCTACATTAGAAGGGCACTATGATATGGTCTTTTTTGATGCTCAGAAGAGTCATTATCACCAACAACTATTAGCCCTGGTTGAACGCAAAATCATTGGGAAAGGCACGGTAATCCTGGCTGACAATGTCATCGATCGCCAAGAAGAATGTCAGTCTTTCCTTGACTGGTTTACGAACAACAGCATTAATCATTACATCTTAAGAACCGAGTGCGGGCTTTTGGTTGCACATTTATAATTTATGGGACACGCTAACTACAAATTTCGCGTTATTGAACCTGCCTCGCCGCTAAATGAATTTGGATTTTTACACAAACATTGGGAGGGACGCAATTATCCGCCCATCATTGATCCTGCAGCGATTCAGTATTTGCAACAGCATTGGGACACCGACGAGCACGACATTTTCGTTTGCTCGCATCAAAAAGTAGGGACGCACCTCATGGAGAAATACGTCGTTGAAACTTTGCTCAGTAGCATAAAACTTCCCGAGGGGCATCCAATGGCCAATGGCGACATTGGTCACGCAGCCCTTCCCTGGCCAGAAGTTTTGGTTTCGCAATGGGGCATCGAGGAGTTTCATTATTTCCTTGAAATTACCAAGGGGCAACCGCGGGTGTGGTACACGCACAGTTCGGTGGAGGACCTTCCGTTTCGCAGTATCCATCCGAAAACAAAGTTTGTATTCGTTTTTAGAGATCCCAAGGGCGCTGCGGTATCGCAATTCTTCTTCTATAAAAATCATCCATTACTCGGTGTCAAAACCGAACTCAACATGGATACGTTTGTCGATATGTTCGTGGAGGGGAATTTATACTTCTGCGATTACCAAAAGCAGACCCTAGGCTGGCTCTCGCGCAATAACGGTCGCATCCCCTATGATCAAATTATTGCCTTTCGCTATGAAGAATTGGTGATGAATAAGTTTGATTGCGCCAAGGCACTCGCTCACTTCCTGCTTCCCGGCCTCGAGTTTACCAACGAACAATTAATGAAGATTGCGGCAGCCACCGAATTCGACACCATGAAGAAGGAGATTATCCAGAATCCAGGCAGCTTCCATTTCAATCCAAACACATTCTTCCGTTCTGGAAAAACAGATGATTGGAAAGAAGAACTCTCTGCTGAAGCTATTTTAAAAATAGATGCCAAGACCGCTGAGATTTGGAAAGGCGGAGACACATCTCAACCCTTGATTCGCGACATTCAACGTCCCACATTAACAGCCGAATAATGCCCGAACATTTTCTTCCTGCCGACATCAGTCATATCCTCACACGCGATCTGGCGTCACTAGCCGATGAGATTCGTCAAACGCCCGATGCGCTACTCTGGTTTGTATTGCCCGGCATTACCAATCCAGTGGGTACGTTAGCATATCACTTGTGCGGCAATCTTCGCCATTTTATCGGGTGCATTCTGGGGGGCTCCGGATATATACGTAATCGTGAAGCGGAATTCGTGCATCAACCCTTATCGAAAGAGGTCTTATTATTAGAGATTGAAAAAACCATAGAAGAGGTAAGTCGGGCCTTAGCACAATTGACCTCGGAAGATCTCTCGCGTGAAATGCCCGACACTCCGCCGCATCACAAAGGCCGTTCCGTTGGTTATTTCCTGGTTCAACTGTGTTGTCATTTTGCGCGGCACAGCGGTCAGTTGAATTATTTACGGCGCATGGCTGCGGCCGGATTGTATTGACTCTCTTTTGAAAAAAATGAAAGGTCGAAGCGCCCGCCCGTATCAGAAACACCACGTTTGTCAGGCTAGGGAAACAATGCTTGAAACAGATTCACTGATGCTGGCTGTTCTAGGAACGAATGAACTCACAGTAGATAACAACCTGAACGATTATCCAACCCCTGTAAGTGAGGTACTGACACTAAACAGTTAAAGATAAAAGCACTATATTAACAGGATACTCGGCGCTCGCTTAGACGTCAAACAAAATGCAATTGACCAAAGCTAACAACAGCCGAACGCACTATCAACGTTTTGAAACGTTATCCGCAACTGTAATGCTAAACGTAGCTAAAAAGAAACGAAGAATTATAAACAAAATACGTGGGAGCCGAAATTCAACAGGTTAGGCAAAGATTAAATGTGGCGACAACGCAAAAAAATATGAAAAAAAAAATACCATTACTTTGTTTGCTTTTATGTACACAATTTTGCTTTGCACAAATTGATAAAACTGCGACATCAATTCTTAAGTTTTCTGCATACAAGGATGATAACGTAAAAGTTGATTCATTAATTGGGTATGTCTTGCCTAGGTCAGTACTAAATGAACCCAAAGAAATAATCAAGCTTGGCCAAATATTGTTAGAACAATCATTGAAAAGAGATGACTTGTTACTTCAGTCCTATTCAAATGCTACTATTGGCAATGGTTATCGCCTTTTAGGTAATAGCTCAAAGAGTTTACCCTACTGTCAAAAGTCTGTGGATTTTGCTCTAAAAAGTGGTAACGCCTCCTTTATAGCATATTCCAAAAATCAAATGGGGCATGTATTCAAGGACCGTGAAAACTGGAAAGAAGCTCTTGAATTATATTCATCAGCTGTATACTTTTCGAAAAGAGGAAGCAACAAAAAAATAAAATGCTGGACAAGTATGAACCTAGGTGCTGTTTATCTAAAAATAAACAAATTAGATTCTGCATTAATTTATTTGCAAAGCGCATATGAAACTCAAACTAATGATCCTAATTTGGCATATATTCTTCTGAGTTTAGGAAGTGCTCATACCAAATTAGGCAACTTGAAATTAGGGAACACCTACTGTGAAATGGCTATAGAGAACGCGGAAAAAAACCAAAACAATCGTTACTTCATACTAGCTTATATAGCAATGGCAGAGAATTTATATGCCCTTAATCAAACGGATAGTTGCTTGATTTATTCAAAAAAAGCGATTGAAAAAATAGGAAATGGAAAATATTTTTATCTCAGCATAAAGCCAGCAAAAATGATTTCTAATATTTATGAAAAAAGCAATTGCGATAGCACTTTAAAATACGCAAAGATTTTTCAAGTTGCCAATGATTCATTCTTTAGTAAAAAGGCAAATGAACAAGTGGAACTTATGTCGACTGAGTATAATTTGAGGCAAATAGAATTAGCAGCAGCAGTGGAAAAAGAAGCAGAACATCAAAAGCAAAACACTCAGTTTGCCTTAATTGCCTTAGGTATTATTATATTTATAACGCTTTATTTACTCCTTAGCCGTAGTTTTATTACAAGCACTCAACTGATAGAGTTTTTTGGTGTTTTGGCCTTACTTATGGTCTTTGAATTTCTCAATTTATTATTACATCCACTTTTAGAGGACATTACAGGCCACACTCCTTTAATTATGTTGGTGGTATTGGTTTGCTTAGCGGCTATATTAATTCCGATTCATCATAAATTAGAAAAATGGGCAACCAATAAATTAATAAAAAAGAATAAGGAAGTGAGGTTGGCAAAAGCAAAAAAAACGATTACTAAATTGGAAGATGAAGAAAGCTAAGTTGCGAAATCTAAATTTGCAGAACAATAATCCAATTAAAAATAAAATTATTCGGACCAATTGCAACATCAGATTTATGAAATAAAAAAAAGGTGGAGGCGCCCTGCCAGTATGAAGTTTCAAGCATTTAATTACGTTTGCCGATGGGTGAAAGAGACGAGCTCTTTTAAAAACCTCATAAATTTTTCAACCGTTAGCAGTATGTGTAAAACCCCGGCTCTAACTTTGAACATACTGTATAAAACTAACAGAAAAATAACGAAGCGTGAAAAAAATAATTACCCTCTTTTGTTTTGTTGCAATTGTACAAACCGTATTTGCGCAAACATCAAATGCTAAAATAGATAGCTTATACAAAAAATTAAAACAGACACAAGCTCCTGCCGAGCAATTTGAATTGTTGAGGTTAATTCAAGAAAAAGCTACTCACATTGGTCGGATAGATATTATGAAATCCTGCTCTGAACAATTGCTTAAAATAGCAACATCCATGCATCAGGACACATTGCTTTCGGCGGCTTATGTTTCGATAGGATCGTGTTTTCTTAAAACCAGCGATTATAGACAGGCATTAGAATATTATTTCAAGGCGTTAGAGTTAGCAGAAAGATCAAGGAATAATAATTTGATTTTGCTCGCAACAAAAGAGGTGGGCGCTACTTTTAGGAATTTAAAGAAATATGATGAAGCATTGGTATATTTTAAAAAAGCAGAATCTCTATTGAAAGAAAAAGAGGTAGATAAAATAAAATTTGCAAGCAGAACATATACAACCCTTGCTTCAACTTTTCTTTTCTTATCACAACTAGATTCTGCAATGCGATATGTGCAATTAGCAAACGAAGTAACGATAAAAGAAAAAGATCCCTTTGGCTATTCCAGAGTTTTATATCTTTTTGCAGGGTTATATAAAGCAAAGGGTGATACTGACCTTGCAGAAAGTTATTATAAAAAATGTATTGCTTTTTCTGCTGCTGAAAATTTTCCGGAACCATATGTAACCTCCACAACTGATTATGGACAATATCTGTTTGATACCCAAAAATATAATTTATCAAAAGCTTATGCTTTAAGTAGTTTAAATAGAGCAAAGGATGCTAAAGATAAACTAGGAATGCTAAATGCAGCATCATTGCTTCGCAAAGTTTATAATGCCATTGGGCAAAAAGACAGCGCTTATTTGTATTCTGATATGAAAGATACTTACAGTGATAGTATATTTAATATCCATGAGCAATATGAAATAGAGAATCTTTCTTTTACTGAAAAAATAAAAGAAAAAGAAAAACAGGGAAAATTAACCGAAGAAGCTGAACATCAAAAGCAAAATGTACAATTCGCATTAATTGCAATTGGCATTTTATCATTCATTGTTTTATTTTTACTTTTAAGTCACAGCATAATCGTTACCGAAAAATGGATTTCATTTTTTGGAATTTTAGGATTGCTCATCATATTCGAATTTATCAACTTGTTTATTCATCCATTTTTGGAAAGTGTTACTCATCATTCCCCAGTGATGATGTTGCTTTCATTGGTTTTCCTTGCATCTTTACTTATTCCATTGCACCATATCATGGAAAAGTGGATAAAAGAAAAAATGACAGTGAAGAATAAAAAAATACGATTGAAGAATGCGAAGAAGACCATTGAGGAATTGGAAGAGGAAACTAACAATAGTTAAGATATGCTAATGGGTAAAACGACATTACAAGGAGATTCACAACTACTGACTTTCGAATCTATCGCAATTAAAGGGGAGGGTCGTTAATCAAAATACCTTCATCCGTGCTTTTAAATTGCATTCTGGAAAAACGCCTAGTCTCTATATAAAAGATTTGACGAGCTAAGACGCTTCGATTGTTTGGTGTTTGGTCGCTTCTCTTGTTTTTCATATGAGGCTATAAAGGTTGCACGCAATGCTCGCTAAGGTGCAAAGTACGCAAAGTGAAAAATGTTTTTAACCCTTCAACCAGCGTCAGCGATTTACTCATCTTCAAATTGCTCCCACTATCGATAAGGAAATAGCCATAAAAATCACGTGTAGATTTATTTTAAAAACTATAGTTTGTGTAAGTGACTTGCAATTCTTGCCAATACATCGTCAAATTCCGGTTGACCATTATAATAAAGCTTGGAAGTGGCATTGTATCTAGCTTTAAATGCTTCTCTGGTTGCTGCGTCTTTTAAAAGTAGGGCAGGGTGTTCGGCAACTGGAATATTTTTGTCTGCTCCTTTTATTCTTGCCGTTTTATGTGCTTCATACTCGGGAGTAGTGGTAAAAGCAATTATTTCCTCATCCCCTAACAAGCAATACACATCGTAGTACTGCCGCATAAAGTTCTTATTGTTAGATTCGTCAGGAGCGTTTCTGATTCGATACTTGCGAATAATCGTTTGAAGTTTTTCAACAAGCGTATACCCTGGGTGATAGCAAAGTACACCAGTTGCAGTATTGTTGATATACTGTGATTGCATGTTCATTGAAACAAGGTGTTCCAAAATCCATGATGAAATGTCTAGTGGAGAATTAGGTGTAATGGTGTCAAAACCTGCTTCTAATAAAATCCCCTCTTTTAAATCATCTAATGCAGGGGTGTAACTCTCATAGTACAATCTAATGCCACCGCTTCTGTATTTATCCTTATCATCGAATGCATAATCCCTTTCAATGCGAACAATACCATCGATGGAAATCTCGGAGACTAATACATCGTAGAATTTTTTTCTTGCCTCCTTTATTTCTGATTTGTCTTCTTTTCCTTCAATCAATAAACCAAAATTAGTTCGTATATGAATATCAATATCCTCCGAAAACCGATGTATGAGACCATGGCCTTTTGATAATGACGTTCCTCCCTTTAATTCAAATTCAATTCCTTGCTGTTGCAAAGAATAAAGCGCATGCATAATCCAATAATCCTTTTCAACCAATGTAATATCTATTCCTTTTTTAGAGGAAACAATATTCAATAATTCTTTGAATTCAGGATCGTTATGAATGAAATCAGGCAAACTGTAATTTATTTCGATAAATTGATTTTAGTAATTGCTTTGTTCTACCCGAGCCATATTGCTGTGTTACTCTCATCAATTCAGCATCATTGAAGTTACTTAAATTGCTGGTCAAGCTTTTTATTGTTTGATTTTGGTCTTCAGCTAACTCATCAAGATTATTGAGTAAATCAACCAGTAAGAACGCTTTGGTTAATCGGGTGGGGAACGATGATTTTATTTTGAATTCAAATGTTCTTCCGTTGAACTTAAATTCGCCTTTTCTTTTATGGTTATAAACCCAAGTCGTATTATAGAGTTGTGTGAGTCCCAAACCTAATGTATTGTACACATTAGGTTTGACTATCAGAAAATCGCTGTCTTTTAAAAAACTTTCCACCCATACGGAATCATCTGGCGGCACTGATCCAAACTTCGAGGATTTTGGGGCGTAATATAAGCCTTGGCTAAGTTTTACAAGACTTCCATCCTTTGTCAGCATACCTAGATGGCGATCAATGGCCGATGAGTAATACTCAAGATCAGAACGCCGATACACCTGCCCAGGCTTGATATGTTGTTTTAATGTCTCCATAATAACTTATGCTAAGATAATACTTAAATGCAGAAATGCATCAAAAAATTAGTAAAATTCATGCAAAACATTACAATAATTTGATATTCAAACTTATAAATTAAATAATTGCCTAACTTAGTTAAACTATTAAACCTTATAACCCTGTCTACCGCCATGCCTAAATTCCAAGATATATAGATTAGGCTGCCTTTTTTATCTAACTGGGTTAAATTTTATCATTCACAGGCTAGCTATCAAAACAACTTAACGATGAAAAACAATATCGTTGCAACTACGTTATTAATAAGTCATTTAATTTTTCTTACATACAACGGCTGTTTGTTAGAAAAAATAGATGCATAGTTTCTAGATCACGTGGGTATCTACAGCAAGCACCCCATTCGTACTTTTCCCCACTTCAAAAAATAAAAATTATTTATAAAATACATTCTTAAAAATGCCATCAGCAATAATTATTGGGTCAGGTATAGGCGGCATTGCTACAGCACTGCATCTGCGGGCTGCTGGTGTTGAAGTGGATGTATTTGAGAGCAACGATTATCCCGGCGGCAAGCTACATGCTTTCGAAATAAACGGCTACCGTTTTGATGCCGGGCCTTCGCTTTTTACCATGCCTCAACTTATTACTGAGCTTTTCGAACTTTTTGGTGAGCAACCAACTGATTTTTTTCAGTATCACCGCATGAAGTCGGTGTGCAACTATTTTTGGGAAGATGGCATGCGGTTTACTGTTGATGCCGACCGCGAAGTTTTTGCAAATGAGGCTTCGGCCAAATTCGGCATTGAAGCCACAACGATATTATCTTATTTAAAAAACGGCCAAAAGAAATATGAGCTTACCGCTCCTTTATTCATTGAGAAATCGTTGCATAAAATAGGTACTTATTTTTCTATGGATACGCTTAAGGCCATGGCTCACCTTTCGAAAATGAATTTGGGCACTAGTTTGAATAAGCTTAATGAAGCAGCCATCGGGGAGCCCCATTTGGTTCAGTTATTTAACCGCTATGCTACTTATAATGGTTCATCACCATACCTAACACCGGGTATCATGAGTATGATTCCGCACCTTGAGCATTATCTGGGCGCTTATTATCCAAAGGGTGGTATGCACAGAATCACTACCAGTTTATACCAACTGGCACTTCGACAAGGTATCCGATTTCATTTTAGTCAAAAAATAGAAGAAATACTAGTTAAAAAGAATAAGGCTGTTGGGGCTAAAACGGCAAGCAACGAACATTTTGCAGATTGCATCGTGTCAAACATGGACATATTTTCTACCTACAAAAAACTGTTGCCATCTCAACCACACCCCGAGCGTACGCTCAGGCAGGAACGATCAAGCTCTGCAGTGATATTTTATTGGGGCATTCGTGGGACGTTTACTCAATTGGACTTGCACAACATATTTTTCAGCAGCGATTATCAGCAAGAGTTTGCGCATTTGTTCGATCATAAATCTCTTTTTAATGATCCTACTGTTTACGTCAACATTACCAGCAAAGAAACTCCGGGTGACGCACCTCCAGGATGCGAAAATTGGTTTGTTATGATTAATGCTCCTGGCGATTATGGTCAAAATTGGGAGGAATTGGTGGTGGAGGCGCGCCAAAATATCATCAGCAAATTAAACCGCCTGCTCGGCATCGACCTTGCAGCACTCATCATGGCAGAAGATGTGCTAACCCCCCCGCTTATTGAACAGCGAACAAGCAGTTACCGTGGCGCATTGTATGGTGCAGCAAGCAATTCTAAACTTGCGGCCTTCCTCAGGCACCCCAATTTTTCAAATAAAATAAAACAACTTTATTTTTGTGGAGGATCCGTTCACCCCGGTGGCGGTATTCCTTTGTGCATGCATTCTGCAAAGATTACCTCAAAGCTCATCATTTCAACTTTATGAATGAAGAACTATCATTTTCGGTTGTGAAAAGCAACAGTTCCATATTTGTATTATGGCTGGTTACCATTTCGGGCGTTATAGGTATATGGCTAGGTTATGGCGATTGGTTTTTACCAAAAACACCATTCAATCTGCTGCTTGGCGTGGCACTATTGTACTGGAATTTTCCGATTAAAAATGTTTGGCCAGGCATCTTAATCTGGTCACTTGTTTACATCACCGGTATGAGCGCTGAAATGATTGGAGTAAACACCGGCTTGCTTTTCGGAAACTATTGGTACGGTGAAAATTTGGGTCCTAAATTGGCTAACGTGCCCTTGCTGATTGGCATCAACTGGGTGGTGCTTACTTTTTTAACAGCAACTATCGCAAAGCGTTTTATAAGTAACCCATGGATGGCAGTTATTTGCGGAGCTGCGCTTATGGTTGCGCTCGATTTTTTTATTGAACCTGTGGCTCCGGGTTTCGATTATTGGCACTGGAAAGCAGGTTATGCGCCTTTACGAAACTACATAGATTGGTTTGTGATTTCATTAGTTTTGCAGTTGCTTGTAAAAAATTACGTACCTCAATCAAAGCATCCGCTACCTATATATCACTTTGCGGCTCAAGTTCTATTTTTCGTCTTCTTCTATGCAATTAACAAATAACTACGATATAGCCATTATAGGGGCGGGAGCGGCAGGTCTTCATCTGGCACTAGCCATGCGAAGCGATCCGTTCTTCGCACAAAAACGTATTCTTATTCTTGAGAAATCAACTAAAGATCAAAACGACAGAACCTGGTGCTTTTGGGAAAAGGGAGAAGGTTTCTGGGATCAGTTACTGCGACATAGCTGGTCAACAGGCGATTTTTTTTCTAAAGAAAAAGATGTATCGCTTGCTTTGCTACCCTACCGTTATAAAATGCTCCGTGCAATTGATTTTTACACATATGCCAAGCAACAAATAGCGACAAGTAATTTGTTTCATTGGATAAACGAAGAGGTACATTCAGTTGAAAACAACACACCGATTTCTATCAAAGGTAAACATGCTAGTTATACTGCTGAGTATGTATTTGACAGCCGCATACCTGAAGATTTTTTTCAGGCTAAAGATAAATACACTCGCCTACTACAGCACTTTAAAGGTTGGGTAATTCGCACTCCCGAAGATAGGTTTGACCCCACGCGTTTCACCATGATGGACTTTAGATTACTGTGGCCTGGCTCAACCAGTTTCACTTATGTATTGCCACTCAGCAAACGCGAAGCACTGGTGGAGTTTACTTTGTTTTCTTCCTCATTGCTGCAGGAGAATGACTACGATACCATGTTGCAACGCTATATAAGCGATATTTTAAAGATAAGTGAATTTGAAATTGTAGAGCAAGAGAAAGGCGTGATTCCGATGAGCGATTTCCCTTTTGAAAAATACACAAAAGGCAACCATATACGTATAGGAACAGGTGGTGGTTGGGTGAAACCTTCCTCAGGTTATTCTTTTAAAAATTGCGAGGTAAACTCAAGAAAAATAATATCGAACTTGAAGGCAGGCCAATCAGCCAACAAAGATTTGATTTCACCAAAATTTCGCTTTTACGATTCTTTATTTCTTGATGTACTTAACCGCCAGAATGAACTGGGGCCGGAACTTTTCGAAACTATGTACACCAAATATCCGGTGCAAACCATTTTCTCCTTCCTCGATAATCAAACCAATTTCACTAGTGATTTAAATATCATTTCCGGTTTTCCGTGGGCGCCTTTTCTTCGTTCGTTTACCAAATATGTAATGCGGTAATGGAACAAATAAAACAATGCTTGGCTTGCAATTCAATCAATCATCAAGCTTTTATACAAACGCCTGCTATGATGCATCAGCATTTGCCCAATAAATACAACTTTGACCGGTGTTTTGATTGTGGGCTCGTTTTTTTAAATCCCCGTGTGCCTGAAACAGCATTGGGGCAGTTTTACCCCTCGGCCTACTTGCCATATCGGGTAGAAGAGGCCTGGGGTAAATATGCATTTCTAGTAAAAAAAGACCAGCGAAATGTTGATAATGCAAGGGTAAGTCGGTTAAAGAAGCACCATAATTTAACCACTCAAAGTCGCATTTTAGACATAGGTTGTGGTAAGCCTACTTTCTTAGCCTGCTTACGCAACCACACGTCTGCCGAACTTATAGGCCTGGATTTTAGTGATGAAGGCTGGAAGAATGAACAAGAAAACTACCAAGGCATTGACCTTAGAATAGGCGAAGTTGCCGACTTGCAAAATGAAAAGCCCGTAGATGTTATCACCATGTGGCATTATCTGGAGCATGATTACCAACCACAACAGCACTTGCAACAACTGCTGCATTTGGTACATCCGCAAACACAACTTATTATAGAAGTGCCCAATTTTGATAGTTATTCACAGCGCAAGTTTGGGCAATATTGGAGTGGCTATCACACACCTCGCCATACGGCGCTTTATTCACCAAACAATATAACGCAATTGATGAAAAACAGCGGCTGGCAAGTAACACAAGTGCTTACTTATGGTACCCTTGACCCTTACACACTGCATTGGATGAGCCGTATGGAAAAAAAAGGTATTGATTGGGAGGCTTCTATGGAAAAACGATTTACGGGATACGTAGTAGGTAAAATTTTAAATACTCCAATTTACATGCTGCAAAAATTATTTTCGATGGGGTTTATGACGGTAATAGCAACGCCATTAAGCAAAGTGTCAATGGTTTAAATAGGGAGCCAAAATATTTTCACCACCCCAGGTTCCTGCTGAACGATAAGGCTGAAAACGCGCAAATAGCTCTTCTTTGTACCAATCTATTTTTCGAGTTTTCCGGATGGCTTCTTTATGTTCAGGGCTATTGTAGGCGTAGTTTTTTAGTGCATCTATGTTTTCCCATAAACTGAAAGTGGCCATCTGAATGAGTGGTGCTTCGCCAATTCCTTTGGTATAAATAAGTCCTTTAAACCCCTTTGCAATGGGCTGCTGCGATGTGGGTACATAGTCCCAAAATTTTATCAGGTTCCCTGCCTTAATGGTAGCACGAGTAATTACTGCTATAAGTGGATTGTCCTCATCCAAATCTGTAGAGGGAGTAAATGGATTACGACCCGACCAAAGGCCTTTGGATTGTTTGGGTTTCATGTAGATGGTCCACTGTTCGCTGCTATGCGCCTGGTATCGCTTAAAAATCTCAGCATCTTTAAAAAAATTATCAGCACATTGCTCGTTGTCCCAAATACTCAACATGGCATATACACCCCAGTCGGGCAATGGGCTAAAACCCGGCTCGCGACCGCTGCCCATGAGTTTGTAAAATTGCAACCCGGGCGTTTTGCTGATATAAGCATGTGCAAACTGCATTTGCCCAAAAGCCCATATTTTAGACCGTGTATTAGGAAAGCGAAATAAAGTAAGCGTAGTGATGGAACTCATTAGAATTTATAAAGTAACCAACTAACAAATCTATACCTATTTAAGTTAAAAATTACTACTCTTTTATGGTTTATATTCGGTGGCCTTTAATAGATCCAATCTAAAGAATCCGTTCTGGCAGGACGAATGCAACTACTAGATTTAATTGCATTTTCACGCATTAACACAACTGAACATCAATTTGAAGAAACTGATCTACATGTAATCATAGAAGATATTAAGTCGGAGTTAAAAGATGATATATCTTTAATTAATAAAATTAAGATATTGAAAGAAAGCAAAAGAGATTACTGCTAAAGCTAAGCCAATTAAAAATGTATTGTATGAATAAGTTAGTAGTCTATATTTTTTTTCTAGTACTTTTCCAATCCCATAAAAATCTGCTAAAATACTTCGATACAAGTATTCATCATCTTTCAAAATCGTTAGCATAGAATCTTCAAAATCTTTAGGGGTTAAACTTGTAAAGTTTCCGAAAAAGAGTAGTGATGTTTTTTTATTGTCTAAGTCAACTTGGGTGAATTTACCTTTCACAAAAGTTGGACGTATTACAAGGATTGCAAAAATGGTGGTGCACAAAGAAGTAAATATGAATAAAATTATAGGTATAAAAAAATACTGCCAATTCTCATTACTTCTTGTTGCAGAACCAATTAAAATAGAAAGAATAACGGCATTTATAGAGATCATGATATTCGCCTTGTTATCTGCTAAGGTATTTTGATGATTTAGATTATTTGATACAACACGAAAAAATCCGTTAACGCCAGTTTCATGAAACCTTTCTATAGGGTTTTTAGCTATTTCTTCAAAGTTAGAAAGTAGAGGCATGCTTTAATTTTGGTGCAATGCTACTTACAAAAAGAATTACTTTTTTGAATTAACTATTTGTTAACATCAGTAATTTTTTAAAAATGGTGTGCAATATTGACCTATGAACTTAAGTTTATAATAGATTTTCTAATTGAGGTACTAAAATAAAAAAAAACAGTTATTGATATGTAAATTTTAGCGCTACTTACAAGTTGCAAATAAATTACTAATGGGAGAAATGTTATGGACAAGCAAAACATTTGCAATACTTAACATGTACGATAAATATCATTTTTTGATGCGTCTAATATTTGAGACGCTAATTTTTCAGTGTGATGAAGATTACAGCTTAGAATTTAACATTGGAAAATTTAACATAGATGCCTAAATGTACATACCGCTAACAGCGTGTAAGCAATATTGCCTTGACGCAGGCGCAACACAGGGTTACGATCGCCTACACGCAAACCGTTATCGACGACGAACGTGCTTTTGTAGACACAACTCATTTTCCATTGGTGCATAAACAATATCCTTTTCGTGGAAGAGGAATTTATCTGATAACAGAAAGAGTAGATATCGAATTTGGTTTTTGTAGTCTAACGGTTTCGTGTATGGAAAAGCTGGCTACTGTGGGGAGAGATGACCGCTCAAAATCTAGGCGAGATGAACCTCCTTTACTTCTTTAGCTAAGACATTTTTCGTATCAAAATCTAATCTAATCATATCAAATCGTATCAATCAGTACTTGCAATTTGTAATCATAATCGTATATTTGCGTATCATATCGTATCAAAATGAACAACGAGGTATATAATTTCAAACTTAATATTGATTGGAAGCTTATTAATTTAATCAGCGAGATAGATCGTTTTGATGCAAATTGGACAGCTATAGAGCGAAAAGAAGGACAAAGCCTCAAAGAGTTAAAAAGCATTGCTACTGTTCGAAGTGTCGGTGCTTCAAACCGAATTGAAGGCAACAGAATGAGTGATGAAGAAGTCGATGTTTTACTTCAAAAAATTGACATAGCCAAACTTACTGACAGAGATTCGCAGGAAGTAGTTGGTTATTTCGAAGTATTAGATTTGATATCTGAATCATACCAAAACATTAGCCTTTCTGAAAGTCATTTAAAAAGCTTACACAATACATTGATGAAATACAGTGCCAAAGATTTATGGCATAAAGGCAATTATAAGCAACATAGTAACGCAGTAGAAGCATCATTTCCTGACGGAACAAAACAAATCATTTTTCAAACTACAGAAGCCGGATTTGCCACCGAAAATGCAATAAGAGCTTTACTTGATTGGTATAATGCCGAAACGGAAGTTCACGCATTAATCAAAATCGCATCTTTTGTGTATGAATTTTTGAGCGTTCATCCTTTCCAAGACGGAAACGGCAGATTAAGCCGATTAATATCAACACTATTACTTCTGAATAAAGGTTACAAGTGGATCCAATATGTGAGTTTTGAACACGAAATAGAGAGTAGAAAAAACGAATACTATCAAGTTCTAAGTAGTTGTCAGGCACAAAGCCCAAATGAAGATGTAACCGTTTGGATACATTTCTTTTTGAATTGCTTGTCAAATATCCAAATTCAATTGCTAACTAAATTGCAACAAAGCGGTTTGGAAGCACAGCTTTCGCATAAGGAAAAATCTATATATACAATTATTCAAAACCGTCCGAATATCCAATCGGGTGAAATTGCAATAAAGTTGGCCATACCTGCGCCAACAGTAAAACGTATTTTGTCAGATTTGCTAAATAAAGGATTGATTGAAAAACAAGGAAGTGGACGCAATGTTAGCTACTCGATAAAATGATTAATTTAATATAAATAAACACAAATAAATATATAAATCTCCCAGCTGTAAGCTTCCCTAAAATTAGCGCCATTCAAAAATAGAATTTTATTCTACAAATACATATTCCATGGGAGTTTTATTTTTAACGTTTGGAGAGGATTCACAAGATAAATTAGTTTTGAAAATTCCGTTTCAAAAG
>Ga0114969_10001908_pt1 | contig 17388 bp, 27 predicted proteins | sample M_130807_MF_Meta_FD_87316 | JGI IMG/M metagenome (GOLD analysis project Ga0114969, IMG submission 87316) | Freshwater microbial communities from Lake Montjoie, Canada to study carbon cycling - M_130807_MF_MetaG | ecosystem: Environmental > Aquatic > Freshwater > Lake | place: Lake Montjoie...
AATGTTTTGTCCATTCATCCCCAAATAAACTTGCTGACCAAGGATTGGTCATTAACCAACCTAAAGATAACGTTTTAATACCAGCATCATACACTGCACTCCCGACATCGTGAATACCTTTTGTAGTTGCATTAATTAAAGGCGCGAAGGCCTTTGAAAATATGCCGTCGCCAGAAAAGCCACCGCCACCACCGTGATATGTTGATTGTGCAAAATCAGGGGCACCATCACCACCTCCGTAATCATTTTCTTTAAGAAATTGTCTTTCTTTAAGAATTTGTGTTATATACAATCTTAATAATTTATTATTTTTTTCCATGTAATTTTAAAAATTTTTTAACTGACTTTTTTATTAATTGATATTGATAAGGAACTATAAATGGAAGTCTATTTATTAAAAACCATTTAACATCATGATTTTCTTGATCTCTATCAAACGATAATTTATCATTTAATATTGCATTATAACAAAAAACCCTTTTTATTCTAACTTTATTTTGTATATCTACACACCCGACATAATCTGTAAGTGTTGGAACAACACCCGTTTCTTCTATTGTTTCTCTAACTGCACAAAATTCAGGTGATTCATTTCCATTAAATCTTCCTTTAGGAAAACCCCATCTATCATTTTTTCTTGCTTGAATTAATAAAATTTCTAATCCGTTTTTAGAGTTTCTAAAAACACAACAACCTGATGAAATTTCTTTTCTTAATTCAAATGTATTATTCATAATTATCTTTGTTTTGGGGCTATTGGGGCAGGTGCCGTTGTATCTTCTTGTGAAGGTGGACTTGACGTATTATTTGTACCACCAGAAGATTTTACTGTTATCTTTGAACCCTTTTTCATTGAAACTACCCTATATGAACCTACATCTTCTGGTTCTATAGCCTGCTCACCTGGAATCTGTCCTGAAGCGACCTGAGATAATCCTTTAAGAAATGTTATTAAAATTCCTTTTTCTTGATCATTAAGATCATTCATATATTTTTCTAATTCAATTTTAACGGGAGCATCTTTAAAAGATCTTCCTGATCTAATAATATTAATAGCAGAAATAATTTGATCTATTGGCTCGCCTGTTTCATCAACTTGTGGTACGGGTTTTTGTTGATTAGGATCTTGTTGTTGGGCATTTGGGTCTTGCGTAGGAGGCATGCCGGTTGCTGTTTGTGGTGGGGGAGGAGATGGTGGACCAGGTGGAATAGCGCCTGGTTGAGCACTTGGATCTTCTTGCTCAAATAACGAAAATAATTCGTATTTTAATCTTTTATTTTCAGATAATCTTTGTTTAAGAGTTTTTATCATTTGTACCTTATGCTATTTAAATGATCTTCACTATAACGACGAATAAATTTTCTTGCATAATTTTCTTCTAAAACTTTTGTTTGTTTTTTAGAAGGGTTTTTATCCAACGATTCATTAATTAAATCATTTTCGTTTAATTCTTCTTTGCTTTCAACAATAAGATCTTTAAAAAATTTTTCAAAATATTTTGCATTTATCATATTATTTATCATATTAATAAGTATTCAAAAACTGAAGTCGAATAGATTTTTTTGTAAATGAAACATCTATAACTTTGTATTCTTTTAATAATTCTAAACTATCTATTTTAAGAATAAAGGCAATTTGAATTTCAAAATTTTTTGATATTGAAATTCTATCTAATAAATGTTTTAATAATTCAGAATTATATTCTAATTTAATGTTATTGATATCAAATTTTTTAACATTAATTTCAATTAATTTATCACCAATTTGAAATATAAATTTTGGTTTATTATTGTTTATTACGTTTAAATTTATTTCATTTAAAGATTCTTTTAAAAATTCATCTTTTAAAGAATCACTCATTAAAACGTTTGTTTTTGTTTCAAATGGATCAAATTTCTTTTGCATATGATACATCCTTATAAACAAAATCAGCATATTTTGCGTATTCTTTGTCTAATTCTGTTATTGAATTTATGTTTTTCGTTATTAACGCAATTGAAATATAATCTTGCGCAACAATAAATTTTGCATAATGACCAGTTTTATCTTCTTTCATAAGCAACTCCAACATAAATAAATTTCTATCTTTTATTGAAAAAAAATGAAATTTTTTACAAAGATGTTTTTCTTTAATTATCCATTTTTCAGATGCAATAATAGGAATTTCTTTTTTTGAAATTTTTATTATTTTTGATGAGTTAACTGGCATGGTTAATTCATTACTTTCTAAGTAAAGTCTATTCATTGTTTCAGTTAATAAATTGCTCATATGTGTATAGTACCACCTATTATATTTTTTTCTTGATCTGATTCACCATATATTTTTAAAGTGTTTGTAATAATACAGGATGAACCTTTTTTATTTGAGATAACAATATTTGCACCAGTTGTTTTTGCAAGGTGAATCCAGGATTTTTCAGGATATTCTTCTGTATGTTTATCCATTAAACAACAAATTAATTCAATATTTCCATTATAAAATGATTTTTTTCTTTTATCATATTCTTCGTAATTTAAAATATCATCGCCAATTAAAATACCCATTCTAAAATCTCTAAATACTATTGGGGAATGAATAAGATTTGGCGATTGTGTGGCCCATAAATAATCTGCGCCAGATAAATTTGTTTTATTATAATTTGATATAACCCTACCTTCGTGAAGTACACAAGCAGAATTATAAAGAAGCGAATTATTTGTTTCTATATACCCATAAATTATTGTATTTTGATAAACCTCTGAAATTTTTAATAAAGGCGTAATATCCAAGCCTCCGGGCTCATCACTATTATTTGCAGCTTCTTGAAATGATTTTGATTTTAATGGTTCAAAACTTAATTCAGGCAATACCAAAACATTAGCACCTTGTCTAGACGCTTGATAACAAAGCTGAGCATAAGTTTTAATTAACTCAGCTTTGTTACGTATATCTCTGGGGGCACTAATTGATGCTACTATCATTTATCTTAATACCATTTTTTTTCTTTTAAGCGATTCATAAATATTTTCAGAAAAATTCTCTTTTTTATTTTTTTTATCACTTGAATGAAGTTGTTCTGCTGCCGCCATCTCTCCTCTTGACAGATTTGGAAAGTCATAATCATGATCATAACCACAAACACCGCATTCCTCATAGTCTTTAGGTATATCTTCAGCGCCGCCTTCGCCGGCCTCAGAAACATATCCCCAATTACCGTTCTTCCATTCAGACATTTCTTTTTCTGTTATTCTTAAATAACTTTCTGAAAGATTCTTTTTATTTTTTTTATCATCTGAATCATCATCTGAATCATCATCTGAATCATCATCTGAATCATCATCTGAATCATCATCTGAATCATCATCTGAATCATCATCTAACATATCAACAATGGTTTCATAAGCGCCATTTAATGCTAAATCATTTCTTTCTTTATTATCATCAGCATCATTTAAAAACCAATTATGTAAAAATTCATTAGAATTAAATTCTGTGGGATTTACTTCTGTAAAATATGCCGAATATTCTTCATCAAAAATTTCTTTTAATTCAGAATCTACATTTTTATATTGATGAAGTGCAGTATTTATTTTTGATTTCATATCAGGAGCGTTAAATCTTTCTAATTCTCCTTTTGTAATTTCTTTATGAAGTTTTTTCCCAACTACATTATAAAGAAATAATTCCCAATCTTTTTGTTTATCTTCGTGATGAACCTTATATTGAGATGATAGCCAAGAAGTAAATCCAGGATCAAAAACAAGTTTAATCATATCAATTTTATATTTTTTACCTGTTGCGTCCATTGCTTTTTTAATAATCGGAATATCAATTTTTCTTCCAAGATAATTTCTAACAGAAGATGGATTTGAAACATCAACATTTGCGCCATTATCATGTAATAATTTTCCAATTTCTCTTAAAGACGCAGAACCTTTATTATAATCTCTTTTATCACCACCTTTGTCGCCTGCGTCTGTCATATCTTTATTAAATAATGCTTTAACTTTTGGTAATTCATTAAACGTTGAGATTGCTGCCTTTACATCAACGCCAGATGAACCGATTTGTGTAGGTTTATCTAACTTAGATTGTTTTGATAACCACTTTTTAAAGTCTTCAAAATTTTCAAGCGCATAATCTGCACCATAAACACCACCATATTCTGAATCAAATTCATCTTCAGTCATATTAAGAACAGAACGCATTTTATCTTTAAAATCAACTTTTTTAATTTCAACTTCTAAAAGCTTTGTTAATTCATGTCGAATAATTTTTCTAACTTCAGAAAGCCCATTTTTATCATTTTTTTTCATTGAATCTACTCTTTGTTTAATATCTTTAAATAATTCTTTATAATCTGTACTAGATAAATCATTTATTATGCTAGAAGTGCATTCTATGAATGAATCATGATCATTGGGTGCATAATTATCATCTAAGTCGCCATGTTGATTCATACTCTTGGCTTCATCACCAAGTTTTGGGTTCGGTTTAATAATTGTACTATTCATTTTCTTTTAAAGCGTTGTAGTTTCATTTTGTGATTCTACTTTAGAAGTAACTGGTGTATTTTGCTTACTAGCTGTAAACCTTCTAGAAAAATATAATGTAAGTATAGGTGTTAAATATGCAGCACAGGAACCTGAATCAAATGGTCGGGTTTCAAGTCCCCATAGTTTCGGAAAAATAGAAAAAGCATAATTTATTGTTGTTACAGTAAACGCAATTATTGCAAATGTTAAAGTAGCGCTTTCTTCACCTTGTGTATTTTTAAACCATTTCATTTAACAATATATATAGTGAGTCCAATAATTGACGTAATTAAAATACTCCCCGCAGCGCCAATAAAAGCTCCTGACCAAAATTGTTTATTTGCATCTTCTTGCGCTACTTTTACCTTGTTTTTATAAAGTTCTATTTCATTATTTAATGAACTTAAATTTATATTTAAGTCTGTTTTTTCTTTTTCACAATGATTAAATAATATTTCTTTTTCATAAGAACAATTCGCTTTTTGTAATTCTTTTTGCGTATCTAATGAAATATTACATTTATTATTCATTAAATCAAATTCAACTTTTATTGAAATCGTGGCTTCTTTATTTAAAAGAATACCTTCATAAGGTGCTTCTTGTGCTTTATTTATTACTATAATTTTAGATTCTTCAGCATAAGATAAAAAAGAAATTAAAAAAGAAATTAAAAAAAATCTTAGAAACATCATTTTATTATCTCTTTTAAATCATTTGCTAATGTTTCTAATGTGGCATTTTTCCTTAAATCATCTTTATTTTTATCTTTTATTTTTTCAAGATCTTTTATTCTTTTTTCATACGTTATATTTATTAAATTTATATTAGACTGTAATGTTTTTAAAGCTTCAACATTTTTTCTTTTTTCTTCTAATAATGAAAGATTTAATTTAATTACTTCATCTTCATGTATTTTTTTTAATTGCATAATTTCATCATTATTTAACGTAATTTTTCCGTTTAATGAATGATTATAATAAAATGCAATACCCGATATTATTAATACAGATATTAAAATAAATAAGAATATTTTTTCTAGTTTAGACATTATAAAATTAATTTAAAGAATCTTTTTTAAGTGGTGCTAATCCCTTTAGATCACCAATATCATCAATCTCTTGATTATAAATGTGATCTAAAAGTTCATAAATTTGATCTATCGCTAATTGTTGTTCATTTATCTTTTCAGATAAAGAAACACAGAGTTTAGAAATATCTTTTAAAAGCTGTGTTGTTGATTCCATTGCTGAAATCAAATTTTTTATTAACGAAGAATTTTGTAAAATTAAATCAAAAAAATTCATTTTTCTCTATTCAATGGGCTATTTTGAGTAAGGTAAGTAAAAATATCTATATTTTTTATTGAATATTGTTTATTTGATTTAATCTTATGATCTACTTTTTGTATAATATATTTGTTTAATAATTCATTTAAAACATCATTATTATTAATAATAAGTTGACTTAAATGTTCTACAACTTCTTGCATACTTAAATTTAAAATTAATAATTTATTTTTAAGCAAAAGATGAGTTCTGTCATTAAGTTTAACGTGAACTGATTTTTTATGAACCACCTCCACCTCCCCCTGCACCTACAGCATTTGGCGCAATAGGCTCTTCCTTGTCTTTAAGGTTTAAATTTTGACTATCAAAATAATCTTTAACTTTCTTTGAAAAATCTTTTCCATAATTTTGATTAATTTGATTTAATATTCTTTTAACAAGAATACTTTTTAAATCAACCAAATTTTCAAAATTATTTATAAAATTAGCAAAATCAGATCCTAACTTTTGAGCATTTTCAGAATCTTTAAATGATCTATCTTCTTGATTTGGTGATTGATTTATTTGATTTGCTGCAGGTTGATCAACAGTTTTTGATGATTCTGAAAATTTTAAATCAATTGTTGAATCAAGAGATTGATCTTCGTAATTTCCACTTTCATCTCTTTTTAAATCTTCAATAATAGCTTTAAAAACTTTTTCTATTAAAACCTTTTTATTCTTCATTTTAATATCTCTTCAATTTTTATTATTTTTTCAATTCTATCTTCAATAATATCCCAGTTAATTTCTCTCATCATTGTAACAAGATAACTTTTTTTATCTTTTAAATAATCTTTAAAATATGAATGACTCCACATATCAATAACTAAGATAGGAATTATTCCAACCATGACATTTGTCGAATGTAAATCAATTAAAGTATTAACAAATTTTTTAAGAAAAACATTATACCCACAAACTACCCAACCTTCTCGTGACACAATCCCAGTTGCTAAAAAATCTTTTTGCCATTCTTCAAATGAGCCCCAATCTCTTTGAAGTCTCATAAACGCCTTGGAATCCATATATACTTCTGATTGTGGATCAAAACAATTTGCAAAATATAATTCATGAAGCCAAGTTGCATTTAAATTATAAATCTCATCAACTTTCGTATTTCTCCAGATGGAATGATTACTATCACCATCTTTAGATACAGAATCTAATTCACTCGAGACCTTATTTAAAGATTCTACATATCCTTTATATAATTCTGTATGTGAAATTTTTGTTTTATCTGACAGTGATTCTGAAACTTGCGGAAATGTTTTTACTTGTGCAAAATAAGCTTCATTTAAAATATCAGAAGTTTTAGCCGTTATTGTTTCTTTTATTGAAGATTCGATAATTGATTTTAAATCATTTTTAAAATTAGGCAAGGTCATATTTTCCCTTTAATTCTTTTTTATTAATAGTTAATTTTTCTGACGGACTTGGATGGCCCTCCACGTCGGGTAGCCCTGGCGCTACCATTTTAAAGAATGTTTCACCATCTTTAACAAAGACACCTTTAACTTCCCATGTTTTTCCATCATCTTTGGATCTAACACATAAACCATCTAAAGTAGAATCATCTAAACCAGCACTTTTAGATTTTTTAGATTCTCTAGCTTTAACTTCTAATTTAACACGTTCATTTAAAGTTTTAAAAGTCATTATTTATATCTATTCATTGTATTATATTTTCTGCCTCTTTAAGACTGAAAATTAAGATATCAGAAGATTTTAAGATTTCTATACCTGAAGTATCCCTATATTGAATATCATAAATTACTTTTGATATTCTTCCATTAATTATAGCTTTGGAACACTGTCTACAAGGGGAATGAGTAATATACATTACTTTCTTTTTATGAAAATTAAAATCACATTTGATAAGGCAATTTACCTCGCTATGTAAAAATCCAGATTGACCTGGTTCAATAGATTCGGGTTCATTAGGACCACCGGAATAATTCCCATTATATCCCAGCGATAACAATTGTGTATTATCTTCAGAAACTATTATGGAACCAACCTTTAATCTGGAATCATATGATCTTTCTGAAACTGCATAAGCCATTGACATCCAAACTTCATGCCATGATTTTCTCATTCTTTACTTACCATTAATGGATGATGATCAAAACATCTTGGTTCATAAGATTCAGAACCACCAATACAAATAATGTCTATGTTATCTATCTTTTTATATGTATAACGTGCATCTTTACCACAAACCGTACAAATTGCAGTTGTTTTTTCAATTTTTGTTGTATAAGGCAAAATTCTTTCAACCTCTGAAAAAGATTCACATTTTGATGATAAATCTAATGTTGAAACAATTACAGAAAACCCATTTTTAAAAAGCCAAATTAATGCGTGAGAACTTCCTTTTATCATAAATTGTTCATCAACACAAATTGTATCGTATATTTCATCAGTATTAGAAAGATATTTTAAAATATCAGATCCAGATTCAACAGAAATTGCTTCTATTTTTGCACCTTGGTGTGTAACAATTTCGCTTGTTGAATATCTTAAATCAACAATAGGTTTAAATGCTATTGTCTTACGACCTTGATATTTACATCTATCTATATAAGAAAGAAGTCTAGTTGTCTTTTCAGAAAACATCGGACCACAATAAACTATAAAATCATGTTGCTTCATCATTTTAAATCTCGTTAATTAACCATTTTGTAAATTTATATTCAGAAGGTACAGAAATAAAAGATAAATTTCTTAAAAATTCTACCTCACCAGGTCCGGAAATTTTAGGACAATTTAAAATAAAATATGAATCATCATTTCGTAACTTTTCAAGCATCTTAAAATGTCTTTCATAAACATGAAATGAATCTACGAAATGATGATAATTTCCATATTGAAGTTCCGGATAAAACTCTTTCATTGCATTTAACATCATTTCATGAATAAAACTAAATGCAGGTGCATCATTACCCATACCATATATTGCGTCTTGAGATCGCATATGAACTGTCATATTTAAAAAATTATTTCTAATTCTAAAATTAAGAGCATATGTACAAGGAACATCTTTTGTATCTGACTTTAAATGTTTACTATCTAAAATCGTCATACTAGCACGCCGGGAATCTTTGTCTATCTTTAATGTATTAACTACATTATCAAATTGATTTATATCATTAAAAAGATATTGACCATAATTTGAATTAATTGATTTATCATCATTTATAATTCCAGCCCAAATTTTTGCATGATCACAAATTGATAAATCAAATCTATCACCATTCAAATACCAAAAAAATTCTTTTTTAATATAATCTATATTTAATTTTCTAGATTCAAAATTTTGAAATCGAACATAAGGTTCTAATTCATATGAATAATTTTCAAGTTCAATAATTAATTCACCACGTGGTTTAACATATTGTCCATAATATAAATCATTATAAATTTTAACAAATGGTTTTGAATGATATTGAATTTCCTCTAACATTTTATCAAACTTTCATAATTTTATTTCCATTAACATCAACAAAAACTTCTCGGAAAGATTTTGGGAAATAACAACTATTTTTATTAAAAAAATCTTCTGCACAACTATCAAGAATATACGTTATTGCATAATCTTTTTCATTTCTAATACTTCTACCTACAGCTTGCATTATAATCTGGGAAGTCGTATAAGGATAAAATTTTGGTTCAATTTCTAATTTTCTTTTTACCATCTCATCTGCTAACGGTGGAAAAGGTAACTTACAAAAAATTTGAAATCTACTTAAATCATCTTTTAAATCAACACCTTCTGTCATTGAAGGTGATACGATCACAGTTGGTTTTTGTGATTCAGCATGTTGTTGCAACAATAATCCTCTATCGGCACCACGATCTTGAATAATTAATCTAGAATTCTTTATATTTGTTTTAATATAATCTACAATTTTAAAATTTGTTGCATGAATAATACCTTTTTCATTTTCATGCATTTTTAAAATTTCTTCAATAAAATTACACAAAATAGGTAAAGTTTTATCCATATAATTATATGACATTTTTCCTGATGGAATGTAAATTATTGGTCTATTCTCAAGTTTAAACGGTGTATCTGCAAACATATATGCAGTTTTATCCTTAGGAATATTTAATGATTTCATATAATATTCAGAATCTAATAATGTTGCAGATAAAAATAATCGTTTTCTTCCTTTACACAAAATTAATTCATTTGCCCAAAGTGATACGTCTATCGGCTTAAATTCATAATATTTTTTATCGCCCTTTTCTATATTCATAACCCAATTTTTTGGATTCCACTTTTCTTGAAATTTATGAATCTTACAAATATGTTTGTCAAGTAATTCTAACCTCTCTGATAATTTTAAAAGTTTATTTCCTGAACCAACATCTTCAATTTCTTTTGTAATTTTTCTAATCATTTTTTTAAGCGCTGGTTCATATTTTTTACAAACCCACTTATAAACATTTTCTATATTAGTATCAATAATAAATTTAACGCCTAGTGTTTCACAAAATTTTTCAGTAACTTTTATTTCAATAAACTTTGATAACGTTGAAGGTAAATTATGACATTCATCAATCACCAATAATTCTCTTGGCTCAAGCTTACCAGAATAAACAGTTTCAGCAAGAAAATAAGCATAATTAGTTACACCTAATTGACCTTGAATAAATTCATTTTTTGCTGATTTATATAAACATTCATTTTTACATTTTTCCTGTGGAGCCTTAGGAAACTGACCTTTTAAAAGATTATAAAGTCTTAAAGATTCTGAACATTTATTTCCAGGCAAACCAACACAATCATAATTTGTACTTGACATTAAATTTTTTAAATTATGAGGTTCTTTACTGAAATCATTTGTATATTGATCTTGCAATATTTTTTGAGATGTTAAAAAATATGAACCTACCTGATAATCTTCATCTTCTTCAATATCAAGATTTGCATTAAGATATTTGGCTATCGTTAATGCTATCGCAGATTTTCCTATACCTACACCAAGTTCTAAAATAACTTCAGTTTTACCTTCAGCATATGCATTTAAAGCAAAATTAATTGCATCAATTTGTTCTTGTCGGGGATTGCAAAACGGAAAATATTTAATCCAATCATTTTGCGTAATCATTTATTAAAACTATATTATAAAATAATTAAATTTATTAAATTATTTTAATTCTTAAATTTCATAACCAATTAAATCTTGTGAAAAATATAATAATCGTTAAAATAATATATATGCGACTACATCTCTAATGTCTAGATAATCTTTGTTTTAAAAGATAAATAGAACCCTCGTGATCATCATATATTTGTTCTAAGAGATTTTGAACACCTGTCGTTATATTTCTATTCATCTGCAATGATGATAACACAATTTTAATTACATCTAATAACGATTCTTCAAATTCTAAAGATTTTCTAACTAAATCCACAGAATCCGGTATACCTGGTCTTTCATTATTTATAATCGTAACAATTCTATAAGTATTTTTTTCTATTTTAATTAAATCAACAAGAGCCGCAGAACTTAAACCTACAGCCTTTTCAGCAACCTTATCTATCTCACTATTTACCTGATTATACAATCTTTCAAATAAAAGATGATCACCATAAAAAGGATCACCAGATGCAGTCCAATGATTGGTCTGATGCGTTATTGAAATTGCCTTCAACCAGGATAATAAAACAGAAAGTTCAGAAAATGGCATATTAGAAAAACATTTATGTGCCAGCTTAAAAACTGTTTCATTTTTACTAACATTAGTCATTACTTGACCGGTATTTATTACAGAACCAAATAAATCATCATCAAACATCATTAATTTGCTCCACCATATCCATCTTTATATCTTGTTTTTAAATCTGAAGATCTAGCAGAGTCGCCATAATCTTTTAATTTATTTTGTATAGCTTTCATTATTTTTTCTTTATCTAATGAACGGCCATACGTTTTTTCAGATTCAATTTTTCTATCTACAATTTTTTCCCAACCATCTTGACCATCACGATCAGCAGCATTACCATATGACATAATAATATTTTGCGCTATTTGTTTTAACTGATCTTCTGAAAATTCTTTATCATTTTTTTTACTAGCAAACTTAGCCAAATCTTCTTTTTCTTGAAAATAAGTTTCTTTTATAATTTGTTTTATATATAACTTAAAAAGTTTGCTATTCATATTATTATATTACTATTTATAAGTCTTACCCGGTAATTCTTTGTCTTCCATCCCCATTTTTTTTAAATAAATGTTTAATAAGGCTTCTTCTTTATCAATATCTACATCATCTAAATCTGTAACAATGGTAGTTTGATTCATTTTATCAGGCGAAGGTCTGTCTTCAATTTCACCATCAGAATTTATTTTTCTCATTAATAATTTATTCGGAATAGAATCGCCACTAGTCTGTTGCCAACCGGAACCACTCACAGGCTCACCCCAATATTCGTTTATTAAATGTTTAATTAAAATTTTTAAATTTTTCATTATTTTATATAATAACCCCAATCTTGATGCCATTCATTTTTATCATTTTTAACAATTCCAAAATGATAAGCCCGTGGTGGCTTTGGCAAACATTTTAACTTTAACCCACATTTTTCAAGTGATTTATTACCTTTTTTTGCGTTACAGGTTTTACAGGCAGTAACACAATTTATCCAGCTAGAAGGTCCACCCTTAGATTTAGGAATAATATGATCTATTGTTACGTCATTTTGTTCAAGTCTTAAATTACAAAATTGACATGTCCAATTATCTCTACTAAAAATTATCTTTCTAGAAAAGATTCCAGGATTTCTGGAAATAGAATACCATTTATTTAATCTTACAACAGAAGGTAAATACTCTGATTTAGGTAATCCTAACTTCTCGTCCTCCCAGAATGAAACAGGTTCTGCTTTCTCCCTTAAAAGGAGGGAAATAGTCTTACGCTCATTAATAAATGTAATAGGCTCATAAGAAGAATTAAGCAACAGTATCTTCTTCTTTACCATATTATTAGATAAATATCTATGAATCATTATAAACTTAAACCAATTCCTTTATTTTTTTGCCCTGCAAAGATAATCCAAATTGCGTTTTTTCTAATTCCGCAATGTAAGTTCTCCCACAAGGAACATCATTAGGATCAACTATTCCCCACGCGAAGACCCTTTGTTGTTTACCATCTATCCCAGCTATCGTTAACTGACTATAATCTTTACCATTTTTAGTTTTTGCAGCTTTTGCAGCCAATGCTAAAAACCAACAAATTTTTCGATTTGACTCTTCAAAATCAGTCTCAGAAAGAGACTCTACACCCTTATCTTTTAATTTTTGTATTGTACAAGAATTAGTATAATCTAAAACATTAATATCACCAATTAAATCTAACTGCATCTCAATCTTTTCATTAAATGTCCAATCTTCAATGTCAATAGACTCTTTAATCAAACCATTAAGCAATTCTTTACCGTTTTTCTTTTTTAATTGATCATAATGTTCTATTACAACCCAATGTAACTGTTTGTAATTCTTAAAAAGCTTTCCCTCGCCAACAATTCCCATAGAATCTAATGAAAACGTCTTAATAAGACTTTCAAAAACCCTTTTATTAAATTTAGAATGTTTCCACGTACCATCAGATTTCCATAGCAAATCTTCAATTCCATGATAAGGTCTTTGAAGCATTATTTCATTAATTGCTACATCACCAACACCTTTAAGTGTACCAAAACTTTGAACTAAAATCTTATCAGGCAATGATGTCCAAATTCTTCCTGATTGATTTATATCAACTCCCTTAATAGAATATCCTAATGATTTTACTTCAGCAAAAGCATGTGATCTATCCTCAGAATTTGCAGACATTGATTCAAGGTATGTGCATAACCATTCGTCTTCATAATGTGTTAATAACCATGCACACATATATGAATCAATCGCATATGCTACAGCATGAGAATTTGATGTAAGAATCCCGTTAGGTAAATAAAACTGATGATCGCTATGTTCAACTTCTAAATCATATGTATCATGATCACCAAAATATTCAATGCTTTCTATGTTCGTACATTCATCATTACTCAAATCTATCTTTACTAAGTCCCTGACCCACTGATCAGGGTGTACAGAATAATCAACCTCACCAGACAAATATCTTTCTAACATTGCCTTAACAAGCAAACTATGATCAACAGTCGTTGAACCAACTAATTCAACACCCTTCTTAATAAAATCTACACTCATAATACTATTTCCTTATTATACTCACTGCCTATATAATGAACACCTGGAATTGGGTTATTTAGTATCTCGTTTAATCTACTGAGACAAGTCGAATTGAATTTAAAATTTTTATATTGATCATATGATATTCTTATTAGGGTATATTTATTTAATGTAATATATTCATCTAGTAATAGATCCATTTTTTGAGTTTTTTCAAATTGCTCTTTTAATTGAAGACATTTAAAATGTCTAATACCATCAAATTCTATATAAACTTTTTTATTCTGATCGCCAAAATCAACTTGTTTTCTCAGCGTTTTATTTGGTGTAAAAGTTTTAGAAATTATAATTTGCGACCATTTAAACTTATAATCAATACGTATTTTTAATATTTCTTGTAATGTTTTTTCAGGGTGAGTCATTCTAAATTCGTTAGAAATCATTTTACTTAAACAATTATTATAAAATTCTTCAGGATTTTCATCCCTCCAATTTTTTAACTGCATAGCCCTTTTTTCCTGTATATCAATCCTCGCAGACGTTATTTTTGCGGCATTTGATGATCTTTCTCTCGCATCATCACGTTTATTTAGATGACCCATTAATTCTGCGCGGCGAGCCCTTTCACCTGGATTTGACATTATAGATCGTGAAACGGCGGCCCCCATCTTTGATTTATACTCAGTTAAATCTTCACCCGCTTCTTTTTTTCTATTAATCCAATCACCATTATTTTTGGCTACCGCTTTAATCTTTTCTAACGTTTTAGAACATTTAAGAGGGCCGTACTTTTTCTCATATTCAGAACATTCAATTTTATGTTCTTTCTTAATATGCATCGTTATTTTGAGCCCAGCAAACCTACAAAGTTTACATTCGATATAATCAATACCTTCAGTGCCATTGGGCCAACATTCACTAATGTGTTGTTCATGTGTATATTCAGTGATATAACCTGCTTTCTTAACACATTTTTTACATTTATTACAATAATATTGAACTATAGGTCTTGAATCGACAACTTTTTTTGTATTATTTCCGCAAGACTCAGTACATAACCGTTCGTCGTTCTGAATTTGTGATTCATACTGCATATTACAGACTTTCCATTCTTTAATTTAACTTTTACTAAAGGTTTTACACCGTTGTTTAAAACATTTTTAACTTTTACTTTTATTTTTTGCCCAGTTTTTTCATCTTTGCTATCAACAAAATCGCCTGGTTTAACTTCACTTATTTTTATAAGTACATTATCTCCATTTCTATATATATTTATACTTTGGAGGTTGTACAAACTTTTATTGAACCCGTATCCTGCGAACCACAGAATATTTTGATAAGCTTTTCGGGCTGTATCTTCTGGTACCCCGTTTTTCAGTGCGCCTGAAACAAATTCATCTTCCATTTTTTTAGCTTCTTTAACTGATGAATCACCTTTTGAAAGGTCTCGTTTCATAATTGCTCGGCGAACATCATCGCATTTTTCCTTTGGAAATCCTCCTACATGTTCAGCAAGGGCCATGACACTTTCTTGAAAAATTAGGCAATTGTGAACAATGTGACCATTTGCAATAAAATTATGTTGATTTGTTTGAATATCATAGACTTTTTCAGATGATATTTTTTTTATTGATTTAATAACTACACTAATAATATTTGACATTTTAAATTACCTTTAACTCATTATAATCTTCAATTGATAAAATCTTATCATTAATAGATAAATCTTTTACTTCAATCCAACCGCGATCTTCAGTTAAAACTTTATGTTCACCTGTTATTTTTAATATACCAATTTCTGTTTCTAGCTCATATAATTCTTTAACACCATTTTCAACGACTGCAATAACAATGTCACTTACTAATTGACCTGTTGATTCATTAAATGTTGGTAAATTTTGACCAACTTTAATTTGATCAATTCTAATTTCACCGTCATCTGTTAAAATTTTTGTATCTCCGGAAAGGCAGTTGTAGGTTTCGCCTAACACTTTTTCGAATAAAGGGTGGCCCCAATCAAATTTTTTACCATGATTTTTTGCATCAAGATAAATTTTGTCTACTTTTGCTGCTAATGGGCCTGGACGATATATAGAAGTTAATACTGCGATATCAATGATTGATGTAGGTTTTGCTTCTGTGAAAAGCTTTTGGGCACCTCGTGACGAACACTGAAATATGCCTGCGAAGGCCCCGTTATGATAAACGTTTTCATAAACTGATTGATCATCGTATGTATTAGAGTCAGGATGAAGATGTTTTTCGTACCATTCTCTGACATCTTCAAAAGTAGGTGAATCAATCTTTTCTTTGGAAATTGATTTAATCTTCATATTTTAATAAATTTTAATCTATTAATGAAGGGTTTACACAACAATAAAAGAAAGAATCTATCGTTTGTATGATAGATTCCATTAAAAGCAGGTTGTTATTGTGTTAAAAAATATGTGATAGAAAAATACTACCTGTATGGAATATATCGAAAATTGGGGGTCCGTAGGATATATTAAGATACGAGTTAGGCAGAAATTGCCATCCTTCAGAAAAATTTATTCGTGGAATTATTCTAAAAATACTTACATTAGATGATGTTTCTACACCTATATTAAAGAAGCCAGAATTGTTAAAAAAAGGTCCAATCACGCCATATTTTGATATTCCATTATTTCCCCATGTATAACCTGACGTGACGCCAATATTCATTCCAAGAATAAATGTTTTTAATTTTACGTTGCCAATGAGATAGCTAGTAAAACCTATCGTTTGAAGATTATGAAAATAACTTTCATCTCCTTCCCACCCTATTGGGCCATATTGTGTTATGATATTTATTTTATTGCCAGGTGAGTCAAATGCAGTCATTTTTGAATATGAGTATGAAATACCCGTAAGAATTGATAGGTTTAAAGTTTCATCTTCAATAATACGAAATTTTTCTGCATAAGAACCTCGAAGTGTATATTGATGAGTATTAACTTCCAGTAAATTTGTGCCATAATCAGCAGGACCAAATTTACCCCCAATATTAATAATATGATCATGTTTAATATTTCCCCATTCAATTATAAGTGTAGGAACAGATGAACCAGGATGTGCATTATAATCAAAAGGATAATTAACGACGCGAGTTTGTATTTTATTTTCGCCTAGAGTTAACGTACCTCCAAGAGAAATATTTAAACCATTTCTTGAACCAGTAGGTGTAAATGAGATATTTGTTGAATCATTTAATTGTGCAAGAATTAGACTTCTTTCTATTTTATTGACAATATTTAATTCAAGTTCATTAAGAATAGTTGGTAATGATAAGCCTGAATTTAAGGCAGTTTCGGCAATAATA
>Ga0114969_10001909_pt1 | contig 17386 bp, 13 predicted proteins | sample M_130807_MF_Meta_FD_87316 | JGI IMG/M metagenome (GOLD analysis project Ga0114969, IMG submission 87316) | Freshwater microbial communities from Lake Montjoie, Canada to study carbon cycling - M_130807_MF_MetaG | ecosystem: Environmental > Aquatic > Freshwater > Lake | place: Lake Montjoie...
ATCAGGAAGGCTCTTGGGCCGAAGTGGTGTCGGGTTTTGAATACCACAAAGCGCTAAAAAACAATGTGCCGGGAAGTAAAATTATTTTCAATGGTCCCGACAAAACAGAAGCAGATTTAAAGTTGGCGATTGAGAACAATTCTTTGATTCACATTGATCATTTAGATGAGTTGTACCTCATTAAAGAATTGGCGGTGGAGATGAACAAAAAACCACGCGTTGCCATTCGCGTAAACATGGACACAGGTGTATATCCAATTTGGGATCGCTTTGGTTTTAATTATGAAAATGGACAAGCATGGGACGCGATCAATAAAATTATGTTGAACGACAAAATGGAATTGGTTGGTTTGCATTCACATATTGGAACTTTTATGTTGTCGCCAAATGCATACGGAATTGCCGCTTCTAAACTTTCAGATTTGGCTTTGGGGATTAAGAAAAAATACAAAAAAAATATTCAGTATTTAGATTTAGGAGGAGGTTTTGCATCAAAAAACACGCTGAAAGGCTCGTATTTACAGGGTGTTGACACGTCGCCAACTTTTGATCAATATGCCGAAGCGATTTCAACTGCAATATTGAACGCTGGATTTGTTGAAGATGAATTGCCGCTTTTGCTCCTGGAGTCAGGAAGATCTTTAATTGATGAGGCGGGCTCTTTGCTGGGAACGGTGATCTCCAACAAACGCCTGTCTGATGGGCGTCGTGCAACGATTATGGATTTTGGTGTGAATATTTTATTTACTTCTTTTTGGTACGATCACAAAATCAGTCCAGCCCAAGATTTTAGTCAGTACACCGAAGATGCTGTTTTGTATGGTCCTTTGTGTATGAATATCGACGTGATCAGAGAGAATGTTACTTTGCCACCATTGAAACGCGATGATCACGTGGTGGTGCACACTGTAGGAGCTTATAACATGACGCAGTGGATGCAATTCATTGCCATGCGTCCGGCTGTTGTGATGATTGATATGAATGAAAAGGCACATGTTATTCGCAATAGAGAAACTTTAGATTCAATAGAAAGTGCAGAAGTAATGCCTGAATATTTGAAGAAGTTTAAGTTGTAAAGAAAAATGGACGGTGGTGCAAGCGCACTACCGTTCTCAAATGAATACGCATTAAATTCGCAAAAAAGACAATATGAAATTTTACCGAGACAGTATCGTCAATAGCTACGCGCAAATATTTTTTTCAAACCACAAGTGGTTGGCGTATCTGTTGTTGCTTGCAAGTTTCATTGATCCTTATTTGGGTGTCAGCGGATTGATTGCTGCTGTCGCTTCTGTTTTTTTTGCCAAGTGGATGGGCTTTAATAAGGAAAGTATTCGCAGTGGAATGTATTCTTACAATTCAATTTTGGTGGGCTTCACGATAGGTGTATTTTACAAATTCTCTTTGCCGTTTTTTGGTATTTTACTTTTGGCGTCCTTATTGACCATGTTGATTACTGTTTGTTTGTCGGCTTTTGTAGCGGCATACCGAATTCCATTTTTGAGCTTGCCTTTTATGTTTGGTGTATGGTCGATATTGCTTGGTGCGCGTGGATTTAAGGCGATTGAGCTCAGTGAGCGAGGTATTTATGCGATCAATGATTTGTATAGTTTTTGGGGACCAGATATGGCCAAATTTATGCAGGAAATGGCTTTGTTGAAATTTCCATTGTTGATCGATGTGTACCTAAAATCTATGGGTGCTATATTTTTTCAATACAATTTATTGACCGGAATTTTAATGGCTTTGGGCTTGTTGATTTATTCACGCATTGCATTCTCACTATCAGTGTTGGGATTTTTAACAGGGTACTATTTTGTTCAGTTTTTTCAGGGCAATATGACCGAGTTGGAGTACAGTTATATTGGCTTCAATTATATTTTGTCATCAGTTGCTTTGGGCGGATTTTTTATGGTGCCTTCACTTCGGTCGTATTTGTTGGTGATGGTTTCAGCGGCCTTGATTGCGTTAAGTATTAGTGCTCTTGGGAATTTCTTTTATGTGTTTCAATTGCCCATTTATTCCTTACCCTTTTCAATAGTGGTGATGTTAATTATATACGCATTAAACAATCGCTATTCGATGAATGGTTTGCACATGGTGCAATACCAACAGTATTCTCCCGAGAAGAATTTATATACCTATCACAACCGTCTTGAACGTTTTAAAAACGATACGTATTTCCACATTCATTTGCCTTTTTATGGTGAATGGTTTGTTTCGCAGGCGCATGAAGGTGCGATCACACATAAAGACGATTGGCGTTTTGCTTTTGACTTTGTGATTGCCGATGAAACTCAAAAGACATTTAAAAGTCCGGGTGAAGAAGTGAGCGATTTTTACTGCTACAATCTTCCTGTACTAGCTCCTGCAGCAGGATACGTGGTGACATTGGTCGACGGTATTGCGGACAATGTCATTGGTGATGTGAACCTCGGTGAAAATTGGGGAAATGCTATTGTGATCAAGCACAGCGATTTCTTGTACAGTAAAATTACACACATCAAAGAAGCTTCGTTTAAAGTGAAATTGGGTGACTACGTGAAAAAGGGAGAGGTCTTGGCAAGTTGTGGTAATTCGGGTCGTTCTCCTGAGCCACACATACACTTTCAGGTGCAGTCGACGCCTTTTGTGGGTGCTAAAACATTGAAGTATCCAATCAGTTATTATGTTTCGAAACAAAACGAAAAATATACTTTTCATTCTTTCGACTATCCTTTGGAGGGACAAACGATTTTCAGAATTAATACTACTGCACTGCTTAAAAATAATTTTGATTTTGTTCCTGGAATGACCATGGATTTTGCTGTTGATAGAGGAGGTGAAAAATCTAATGTTAAGTGGGAAGTCTTTGTTGATAGCGTTAATCAGGCGTACATATTTTGTCATGAAACACAATCGCTTGCCTATTTTGTCAACAATGAAACGCTGCACTATTTCACCGATTTTAAAGGTGATAAAAAATCATTGCTTTACTATTTCTACTTGGGAGCACACAAAATACTTTTGGGTTATTACCACGAACTGGAAGTGAAAGATGTATTGCCTATTGATGGATTTTTTACTGGTTTTTCAAAGGTGATTCAAGATTTCGTAGCGCCTTTCGGTATTTATCTGAAAACAGAATATAGCGCAAAATTCATGGAGATAGACGATCCAATGAGTCCAAGTAAAATCCGTATTTCCAGCAGTGCTTTGGTGAAGATTGGTGAAAACGTAAAAAGAAAAATTGAATTTTATTTTGTGCTGAACCACAGCAAAAATTTCACAATGACCATTAACGAAGGAAAAATATGCACGCACGTTATCCGCATCGCTTAGTACTTTTTTCTATGCTGTTGCTTGCTGTGAATGCTTTTTCTCAGCAAGGCATCAACACGCAAATAGTAGCAAAAAGATCTTACGGAATGTATCTCGCCAAGCAATGGCCTGAGCTTATTGTTTATGGCGACTCTGTGTTGAAACTGGGCTTTGATTACTATTACATTCGAATGCGTATGGGTATTGCTTATTTTGAATTAAAAAAATACCGTATTGCTGAAGAGCATTTTAAAAAGGCCATTGCCTTTAATGCCTCTGAAGATTTAGCCTTCGAGTATTTGTATTTTATTTACATCTATACCGATCGCTTTGAAGAAAGTAGAAAGTTGAGTGCAAGATTTTCAAAGCCCTTGAAATTGAAATTGAAAACCGATTCATTGCCTGTTGTTGATTGTGTTGCTCTTGAAGTAGGAACAAAAACCAGCGCTTCTATCTATGTTCCAAATGCTCTGTTTGCTCAGTTGGGATTGGGGCATTACGTAAAAAATAAATTCTCTGTCTTTCATTCCTACAGTTATTACGGACAACAAAACGAGTATTGGAAAGTCAACCAAAATCAATATTACATCGGAGCGAATTTTCCGTTGAGAAACAAATGGATGTTATCGGGAGCTTTTAGTGTGTTGGGCAGAAATACACAAACATATTCGGGTACTTCTTTAGTGGGACAATTAACGGCGCTGACATCGGTTGATACTTACAATTACATTGAATCGCTTTCGTTGAAGAAAAATTTTGAGTATTTCGATGCTTCCATCGGTACTACTATTTTGTGGCTGGATAGTGTGAGTCAGTTTCAACACAATGCCAGCCTGACTTATTATCCTCTCGCAAATAATAAACTAGGCATTGGCTCCATCGTTTATTTACATACGTTGGATAATTATTCCAGCGTGAATTTAGCGTATGTTCCATTTGTGTCTTTTAAAGCCACAAACCGCCTCTCTTTTTCCGGAAGTTATTTGTATAATTCAGGAAATAATATTGCCGAGTGGAATGGTTTTCTCGTGAATAATTCTCCCGATTTAACAACGGACAGATTGACTTTGAATACCAGTTGGACTTTAAATAAACATGTAGATTTGAGCGCTACGTATCAATATGAAAACAAATACAATGCGTATATAAATTCCTATCAATACAATTCATTTTTTATCGGACTAAAATTTAAACCTTAACACCACCTAAATATGAAAATCGTGTATAAATTATTTATTGGGGCAATGATGCTAAGCTCAGTTGCTTTTTCACAAGACAACTCTCTGGAGGATGTTTTTACGCAAAGTTATTATTCTGAAAAACAAGGAAATTACACTCTCGCTATTTCAGCAATGAAGAAGGTGTATGATGCACAATCGTACGAAATTAATTTGCGTTTGGGATGGCTTTCGTATTCTGCTGGGATGTACAAAGAATCATTGAATTATTACCAAACTGCTGTGAACTTAATGCCTTATTCCATTGAGGCTAAAACGGGTTTGGTTTATCCTGCAGTCGCTTTAGGCAATATGACACAAGTTGTTGAGACCTATCGTAAAATTTTAGAAATTGATCCGCAAAACAGTAACGCAAATTACCGGATGGGATACATTTATTACGATAAAAAAGATTACCAAAGCGCACACAATTATTTTGAAAAAGTAGTGAATTTGTATCCATTCAGCTATGATGGATTACTCATGTTTGCTTGGACAAATTTTCAGATGGGAAAAACGCGTGAGGCAAAAGTACTGTTCAATAAAGTGCTTCTATTGTCACCATCAGACAAATCGGCCCTTGAGGGATTGTCGTTGATCAAATAATGCTGTATCGCGCAGTGCTTCTGTTGCAAGATTATTTAATGCTGAGTCTTCCCCAGCGTACTTCGTCTTTGAAGGTGAATTGTAGTTCGTCGTGAAAGGTGCCCAAAGCGCGCACAACTTGTTCGGCCCAATTGAGGTACTCAATTTTTGTTTTGTAATCCCAGTCGGGAATGTTTTCGCCGCAAATGTCGCGCACGTTGGCTATTTTGTCGGCAATGCGTATAAGTTTGGCTGGCGGAGAAAGATGGGGTGCATGATCGATTTGCTTTTGTTTGCTTTCGGCTTTTGACAATGATTTGTCATCTGTTACTTCTTGCACAATTGCGGCTATTGTTGGACCAAATAAATTGATGATGTCGTCGATGGTGGCATCCGTATCTTCTACAACATCGTGCAGCAATGCGGCGGCAATAAGTTCGTCGCTTGGTTGGGTGATGAACTGTGTCAATATAGTTGTGACCTTGATGGGATGGTTGATGTAAGGTACAGATTCATTGCCTTTTCTGCGTTGTGCTTTGTGTTGCTCGGCAGCGTAATTGAGGGCTTTGAACTGCAATTGTAAATTTGACATTGCTTTTTTTTATTGAATTAACGAATAAATATTTTAATAAAAAAGTTTGTGGCTTCTGTCACAATGAAAAATGAGGCCAAGTCGGAGTTGTTTTGTATTTATTGTTCGCTGGAAAGTTTTGTTTTTGCTGTGGTTTGGAAATATGGAGTATTGGCTGTAGAGCGCAAATTGATTCGCTTTTTGAAGGAGATGTGCTTTTTGTTTTTTTTAAAACCTGCCATTTGACAGGTTTTATTGTCTTTTTTGATAGCTGAGATGCTGTAAATATGCAGATTGAAAATTGTAATCTGTCATTCTTGGCCTTGTATTCTTACAATACATTTGTGGCATCAATAATATTTAAAAGTAGAAAGCCCATGAAAAGTAATCTTAGCAACGAGAAACCCCTAGAAAAATTAAATGTGCTCCGTTTTAGTGGAGTACAAATGCGCACCTTTCACATTACGTGGTTAACCTTTTTCGCATGCTTTTTTGCATGGTTTGGATTGGCTCCCTTGATGCCAACGATTCGTGTTGAGCTTGGTTTAAGTAAAGCACAAGTAGGGAACACGATTATCGCAGCGGTATCGGCTACAATTGTTGCGCGCTTGCTGATAGGAAGACTCTGCGATACATGGGGACCTCGGAAAGCATATACTACTTTACTTGTTGTAGGATCTATACCAGTAATGTGCGTAGGTTTGGCTGACTCGTATTTGTCTTTTTTGCTTTTTCGTTTGGGCATTGGTGTCATTGGTGCTTCATTCGTGATTACACAATTTCACACTTCGATGATGTTTGCTCCAAAAATAAAAGGCACAGCCAATGCGGTAGCTGGTGGATGGGGAAATTTAGGTGGAGGTATCACCAACATGTTGATGCCTGTTTTGTTTGCAGCCATCGTAGGCATGGGTTATACCAGTGGTGAGGCGTGGCGTTATGCGATGGTGTTTCCAGGCTTGTTAATGTTGATTATGGCTTTTGTGTATTTTAAATTCACAAAAGATACGCCGAGTGGAAATTACGATGAAATTGATAGAGTGAAAACACAAAATAAAAAGACAGATTGGACAGTGTTGCAAGATTGGAGAGTGTGGGCGCTTTCACTGTCGTATGCAGTTTGTTTTGGAATGGAAATCACTTTTGATGGTGTTGCTGCGTTACATTTCGTTGATAATTTTGGTCTTGACCAAGGCAGTGCTGGTATGTGGGCCGGAGCATTTGGAGCGATGAATATTTTTGCACGCGCTATGGGTGGTATTTTCGCTGATAAAATTGGTGCTAAGTGGGGAATGAAAGGCAAGGGCTGGTTGTTGGCAATTGTGATTGTTTTAGAAGGTATTGGATTGATGTTTTTCGCAATGTCGGGCAATTTAACAATGGCAATTATTAGTATGTTTTCGTTTGCAATGTTTTTGAAAATGGCCAATGGCGCAACTTATTCTATTGTTCCCTTTGTTGATGAAAAAAATGTAGGCATGGTGAGTGGCATTGTTGGTGCTGGTGGAAATGTGGGCGGGATGTTGTTTGGATTTTTATTTAAGTCGGAGTCAATTACCTACGTCGAGGCTTTTCAATACATAGGAATCATCGCGGTGATTGTTGGCTTGATTGTTTCTGTGACGAAGTTTAAAAAAACAGAAGACACAGTAGAAAAAGTGGTGTTAACGTAAAGAAATACAGCGTACTTCTTGCTCCATCTGTTAATGTATTGGGGAAGTTGAATGTTTGATTTGTCCTTTATGGTGTGAAATAGGATTTGAATTATTGACAAAATAGGCGCTGAAATTAATTATTTCAGCGCCTTTTTTTATTGTATTAAATATATTGAAAATAGTTTTTTTGTCGTGTTTGAAGGATTGAGAAATTGAGTGTCCGCAATTGTGCCTTTTATATTCCGCACGTGACGATAGATCCTTCAAAGAACGAAACTTCGGTTCTCCTTTTAATCTCAAATCTCAGGAAGACAAGCATTCTCAAAAACAGCTTTATTGAGAATCGGTCACATAAGTCTTCCTGAGGTACTCCGAAGGATCTATCACCTTAACCTTAAACTTAAAATTACAGTTTCGATGGCTGACAATCATTTAAAAAATACGGCGATATAGGTCGGATATGTTTGCGGGTAATCATAATTTAGTAATTCTAATGTGTTTAATTTTTTTAGTGGTTTTGGCCGATACAATATACATTCCCGCATTGCAAATAGCATTGGTGTTTATTTCAATTTTATTGCCGCCATCTGCGTTTGTTTCATAATCATTTGCGTACAATATTTTTCCATGCATGTCGCTAATTTCTATTGAAACATTTTCTTGCGATTCATATCCCGATAGCTCCAGTTCAAGTACATTGCTTGACAACGGATTTGGATATACTGCGATTTCGTGTTTGTCGTTTTCACTGTTTTCCTCGCCCTCTACTGCGGTTGAAATGTCACTGGTGAATTTCATCCAATTGATATCCCAGCCGTTCGCAACAACAAGGAGTTTCAGTTTTTGTATACCGGCAGAAAGGCTGAGGTTGTTGGATGTCGTTGTCCAATTTGACCAGCTATTCGTGTTTGGCAGTGCAGTGGTGCAAAGTACATTGTTGCCTGATAAGATTTGCAATTGTCCACTAGTCGAAGCGGAAGCAATGCGGAATTCAACTTTGTAAGTGCCGCTTGAAAGCACATTTACGTAATATTCCATGTAGTCGTTGGGATCGATCCAACCACAGGTTAATCCACCGCTAACATCATTGGTTGGAGCTGTTTTTATACCGTACATGCTGTTCCAGTTTTCGGTTTGAATGATTCCTGGTATTGGCAGTGGTTCCGGCGAAAGATTAACAACTGTTGAACTGGTTTTACTATTTAAATTGTCTGTTACTACCGCTGTGATGGAATAAAATTCTTTGGCAGAAGTTATCGTGTAATTGTAGGGTGCATTGTAAACTGTGCCCAACAATATGTTTCCATTGTAAAAACTAACGTTAGTAATTGTGCCGCCAGTGTCAGTTGCTGTGGCTTTCAGTGTAACAGAGCTTCCTGGGAAGTAGGTTGAATTGTTTGCGGGAGAAGTGATTTTTACGTTCACATTATTTGCAGTAAATGGCACTGCCGTGCTCGTGGTTTTACAAGCGGAATTGTCACTGGCAACGGCCGTAATTGAATAATTGGCTGTTGGTATTGCATTGAAAGTGTAGTTGAAAGGCGCATCAGTTGTGGAGCCCAATAGTGTTGTGCCATTGTAAAAACTAACGTTGGTGATTTTTCCGTCGATGTCGGATGCATCGGTGGTGATGGTAAATTTAGTTCCTGATTTTACAATTGCATGGACGGTTGGTGATGTGATATGAATGCTTGGACAGATATTGGGTTTCACGTAGTTTGGATCTTCAGAAACATCATACAAAAATCCCCACAGACAGGTATTCCATACGTTTGTTTCCCAGGTGGTAAATTCGTTAACGGATATCAGCGACCAGCCGTCTGACCAACGGCGCTGACCTGGCATTTGACCTGCTTGCGCGTCCCAAGTAGGATGCACTTTGTCGCTCACTACGGCTTGGTAACCTATGTGACTGCGGTTTTCCATTGGTCCATACGTTACTATGCCTGGTACCTGACCAATAGCGAGTTGTGTACCTCCGCCTGGCACTTTTCCGTACTTTGTCCACCAAGAATCCAAATGACAGGTGCTTCGGGGTTGGTCTTTTCCCAATCCTGTTGTGAAGGATTTTCCCAATGGATTTAAGCCAAGTGCATAGTTAGCGAAATTGCTGGCGAGGTTGTAATATTTTTGGCGATCCACGGATGATGTCGACAATTTGTACATGTAACAAGGTGCTTCGGCATATAGGCCTTGTGCCGACAATGCTCCCCACCCAATAAATTTTGTGGCGCCTTGTGCATAAGGGTAAATGGCAGGATTCCACCCCATGTATCCACCCTTATCGGCTGATGTTTTAAGTATGGCAATTAGGTTGGATTTCAACGTTTCGTCAGTGGGGAATTTCGTGAAGAGATAACTTGCGAAATGAGAAGCTTTGATTTTTGCGGCTGGGTTGCCCCCGTAGTATTGGTCGGGCCAGTTTCCGCCATTTACAATGAGTTCGTTGGCGAGCTGAATGTATTTTAAATGATACTTGTTTTGTGCGTCAATTTGTGTATTTCCACTCGCGCTTGCTAAATACAATTGTAGTGCAGCATACATCAGATAAGATTTAGGACTATTGTATCCTTTGTTTTTACAATAGTTCCATGCTAAAACTGCTCTGTTCAACAATGAAGACGCATGTGCAGAATCATAAGGTTTTACTAGTCGAGCAGCTTGCGCAAAAATTCCTGCTGCTTGCAAGGTAACATAGTCGGCAATTTCATAAGTGCCGTAGCGTCCTCGTTTGTCGTCGAAATCAGCCCTGTCAATGCCATAGCCGGCATCACTGCCATTGTCGGTGCCTTGCATCACACCGCCGTATTCTGATGGATCATTGGTATTGCTGGAGTCGAGTTGTAAATTTTCCCACAGAAGAGTAGCCCACAATGCTTCATCTAAAAAATCAGGAATGCCATTTCCCGATTCAGGAATGTTGTATTGAGCATCCGCAAAATGTTCGGGAAAAGCATCGTAAAAATTAAGCAATAGTATTGGTATAATGGTGTGCATTGGTCGACGATCGTAATCACCCGCGTCGTGATAACCTCCAATAACTTTATGAGTGGGCGCGTTTTCCGGAACATCAACCCAATCCACGTTCCATACATTTTTCACAAAAGCAACTTCTTCGTGACAAACAACGCGTGTGTATTTCGTGTAAGGCTCTTCAAGAGCGATGCCGCAGCGCTGATGGTACATTCCGCGACTGTGTACTTTTGCAATTTCCTGAAGGTATTTATTGCCCACGCCAAAAGAGTAGGAACGACCAATTCCGCTGATGGAGATGTAATATGGACCGCCTTCGGGCAGGGTAGATAAATTAATACGGTAAACAAATTCTCCTGAGCTAGAGCCAGAAAGAGCGGTGTCACTGCCCCAATAGCTAAGTGTACCTGTTAGTACATTTGTGTTTGTTGTTGAATCAATAATGGTGAAGGCAGGTAATGTCGCCAGTTTTCTTGAGCCTAGGTTTCCGAGAAAAACACCAAAATTGGCATAACTGTCTGTTGAAAGCGGTGCATATCCAACTTGATTTACTTTTATCGATTCGCAAAAGGTGATCTTGTCATTGAATTTGTAATTGATGTTGCCGTAGGGAGAAGTGATAGCATAGGAGCTGTCGTTCACTAAGTTGTTTGGCAAAACGAGATAAATGTGGTGGTGGGTGGTGATGGGATAATAATTCACCCAGTTCGCTAAAACCTTCACTTCTTCTTCGTCGCGTACATAAGAGTATCGACCGATTTCGCTAGGCGCTGCGCCGTTTATTTTCCAGCCTGAAAGGTTGGGGATTAATTTTTCTTCTCCGGGAGGAGCTTCAAGCACAACAACCAACACATCATGGCTTGCCGTTTTTACTTGTAATATATTTGCTGCGTAAACACAAAAATTACTGAGTGTCGAGAGACAAATGATTAGGATTTTTTTTATTCATAATCGTCATTGTGCGTGGTAAATTTGAAAAATTGAAAAAATTAAATGAGGTTCATTTACCGGCATGTTGCACATTCTATATAATCCTAAAAATCAATTAAAGTAAGGCAGCTAATGCAAGCGTCAGAGGTAATTTACTGTTTTGCTATTGATGCAGCGCAGTAAATTTACAGACGCTTGAAGTGAATTGATATGCGCTTGATATTGACTCTTTTTTGTTTTGTGCTCTAGTTCGTGCTGCCTTTTGAAAATGCATTTGGCACTGTTTGTCTCGCTGCATTGATGCAGTAATAGCAATTGTTGGTTTTTGGATTGATTTTTTGATTTGCACCGCGAAGCGTTAGCTTACGCAGAAAAGCCTTTAGAGTAGACAGCACCAAAGGATTTCGTCGAAAATAAAAAACCTCTCGAATCATTGACTCGAGAGGTTTCGTGCGTTAACGTGGTGTGTTTTGTGATCCCGCTGGGATTTGAACCCAGGACCCCTTCATTAAAAGTGAAATGCTCTACCAGCTGAGCTACGGAATCATTATTTTAACGCGAGGGCAAATATATACGCATTATTCGTAAAATAAAAAGTTTTAGCGCTATTTTTGCCTAAGTGCTGTTTTTCAGGTAAATAAAAATGAAAAGAATTTTTTTAATTGGCTTTATGGGGTCGGGAAAGTCGACCTTGGGTAAAAAGTTAGCTTTTAAACTGGGCTACTCTTTTATTGATATGGATGCTTTTATAGAGCAGCAGGAAGGCTTTTCCATAGCCGATATTTTCGCTGGCAGCGGCGAAGATCACTTTCGTTTGCTAGAGCGCAAGGCCCTGCTTACCCTTTTAAATATGGAGAATGTAGTGGTGGCCACCGGTGGTGGTACCCCTTGTTTTTTTGACAATATAGAAATGATCAATCAGGAAGCCTTTTCAATATACTTGAAAGTGGATATTGAAAAGTTGATTGGTCGGCTTAAAATCGCTGCCGACAAGCGACCACTTGTCGCGGCTCTGAATGCCAGTGAATTGGATCTTGATGTGCGCAAACGGCTTGCTGTTCGTGAGCCATTTTACAACAAAGCCAAGCTGGTGTTCTCCTCACATGGATCGCCGCACTTGGATGCCGAAATAATTAAAGACCTTATTTTACAATCGAAATAAAACATTGTCGTGAAAGTATTTAGAAACAGTCAAAAAAATGATTTAGGCTTTGGAGAAAAGTCTTACAACAATGGTTCGCGACTGATCAATCGTGATGGTTCATTCAACGTCAAGAGTAAAGGTATATCTTCCTTCAACGTGTCGGACATTTACCACTCTCTCATTACCATTAAATGGTGGCAATTTGCGCTTCTGATTTCTACCCTTTTTTTTGTTGTGAATGCGCTTTTTGCCTTGTTGTATTTGTATTGTGGAGTGGATCAAATCACATCTATACCCGCTGGGGATTTGACCAGTAATTTTTGGGATGCCTTTTACTTCAGTACACAAACCATGACAACTGTGGGCTACGGACTTTTTGCGCCCGTGGGTACGCATGCAAAAATAATTGCGTCGGCAGAGGCTTTCATTGGATTGCTTGGTTTTGCCGTGGCTACTGGTATTTTATATGGGCGTTTTTCACGACCTCTAGCACGATTGAAATACAGCAAAAACGCATTGATAGCGCCTTACCAGGAAATCAATGCCATGATGTTTCGTATGGTGAACATGCGCAACAATCAGTTGATCGAAGTGGAAGTAAGTGTAAATATGGTTTGGCTCAACAAAGAGACCAATAAAAGAGAATACGCTAATTTGCCGCTTGAGCTGAAGAAAATCAATTTTATGCCCTTGGGTTGGACACTCGTTCATGCCATTGACGAAGCAAGCCCATTTTGGGGAAAAGGCGCTTCATACTTTGCCGACCAAGATGCTGAGCTCATCGTTTTGGTAAAAGCCTTTGAAGAATCTTTTTCGCAAGTTGTTTACAGTCGCGCGAGCTACAGAGTGGAAGAAATCGTTTGGGGTGCTAAATTTGTGAGTATGATGGAAAACCGCTCAGGTGGTATTGTACATCTCGATGTGGACGCACTCGATAAATTTCAGGAAGTTTCTTTAAATTCACAGTCTTAACGATTTATATGCCATCAAAGAACGCTACCACAGTGCTTATCAAAGAAAAAGTTTTGCAAAAGCTCAACCGCTTAATTCATCAAATTCACGAAAATGTTTTTGATGAAAAAGAAATTATTATTGCTGGTATTGATGGCTATGGTTACGTTATTGCAGAACGCATCGCTAAAGAACTGGGAACCATTTCTAAGTTGAAAATCATTTTGAGTAAAATCAATATGGACAAAGAAAATCCCTTGTCTCGACCGATTACCTTGGATGGTGTGAATGCAACTCAGTATGAAAACAAGGTAATTTTGGTGGTTGATGATGTGATCAATTCTGGAAAAACGATAATATATGCAGTGAATCATTTTTTAGACAAACCTGTGAAACGCATTCAAACAGTGGTGCTTGTTGATAGAGACCACACGCGTTATCCAGTGAAGGCCGATTACGTTGGATTGTCGATATCCACTACTATGCAAGAAAATATTCGCGTAAGTTTAGAAAAAAACAAAGAAGCGATATACTTAGAATAAGCAATCCTATTTATGAAATTATTTTTATCCCTTGCGTTCGGAATTTTGTTCTCGAAGCTTCTGGTGGCGCAACAAAAAACAACAGAAGATAGCACTGTCATCACCTGCGCGCATTCGGTGCTCAATTTAGATAGCAGTGATTTTTCATCCTTCTCCATTTTTGATACGCTGATTCCGCAAAAAAATATTTTCTTCATCGGCGAAGACCATACTTATCGCCGCAGCAACACGCGCTTGCAGATGAAGTTTTTGAAATACCTGCACAACAAAGCGGGAGTGCGTACCTTGCTTTTTGAATTTGGTCCCAGCATCGGTTGGATGGTGAATCAGTACATTCAAACGGGTGACTCTTCGTTTTACCATTCGTTTAGAAATTATGCTTTTGTTGATTTCCAAAAGTTTTATGAGCAGTTGCGAGAGTACAATGTTACTTTGGATTCGGCCAATAAAATAAATATTGTGGGGATTGACATGGAGCGCTCACTTGCCGCTGCTACAAAATACCTTAATTTACTTTTGCCAACCGATAAAGACGTGCCTTTAGCTATACAGATGAATGTAGAGAGTTTGCGTGGTATTGGCGCTTATTTGGACAAGTATTTCGACGAGTACCATAAAGATTCACTCTTTGAAAAGGACAATACTTTTGAAAATCATTCACAGTATTTTTCGAGCAGCAATACCATTGATATTTTTTTAGAGGATTTTAAAAAGAACGATTCGCTGTACCGCATTTATTTGGGCGCGAATTACGAGGTTTTTAAAACAGTGGTCGAAGGCATCAATGCCAATAAACAGTGGGAGGAGTACCAAAACAAAAGCGCCTACCAAGAATGGGTTTACCGCGAACAATATATGTTTCATCGTTTTGAGGATTTGGTGCAAAAAAATCCCGGTCAAAAATACTTTGGATCCTTTGGCCGCTGCCACACCAGCCTAAACAAGCAGAGTGAGTGGTGTGGTTTGTATTATTTTCAGTCGTTGTTGCAGCGCATCAATGCGTCGGGTAATCCATTGCTTAAAGACAAGGTGTTGTCTGTGGGTACCTATTATCCCAAAAGTGCCAGTCATCTGAACAGTGCCACACATGAATCCTACTTTCTCGACCAACTGATTGCACACGCCGCTGACGATTCTATTGTGGTTTACAAAATTTTCAGCGACACTTCAGCGGCCAACGATATGAAAAAGAAATTTCAATACGTGATTATCAATAAGTTGAATCCCGATAAGGAATCGCGCGAAAGCGAGATAAGTGCTGGTTTTAGTGATGTTGGTGCCGAACAAATTCGTTTTCATTTGGATTTGCACTATGGTGCGTTGTCGGCTAATTTTTACAATCTCAACAATTACATCACTAATAAACTCGATCCGAGTTCAACTGCTAAATTCAATAATTATTTGCCGCTGGTAGGGGTGGGTACAATGTGGTCGGGAGATAAATTTGCTGTTGGTTTTGACTACCGATATTATATGAAACAAAGTAGAGATTTGATGAATAGTGATGTTTTGGATTTAGATGGTTATTCTTTGCAATTGCTGATGGGCCGAGATATGTTTAAGAGTCCAGTTTTTGATTTCATTGCTTCTGGAGGATTGGGTTATGGCGTGCTTAAATTGCAGCAAAATATAGCCGCGCAAAACGGTGCTGGTTTGTTTGGAACGGCCTTGAATACAACTTATGAGAATAGGGCTTTTAATGCTTTGTTGCAATTGGATGCACGCGTGAACATTAAGTTTGTCAGTGTTGGATTTAAAGCGGGCTATCAATTTGATTTTTCAAATTCAGAATGGCGCAACAAAGATTTGATTGGAGGTTCTCCGGCAACGGGTATGACGGGTTGGTTTGGTATGTTGAATTTCTCTTTTTTCCGCAGCGATGTCAGCGATTCTAATCAAACAGAATACTAATTAGGAACGCGGGTGAAATTGAATGATGGCTTCGCGTAAATAATGTTTGTCGAGATGCGTGTATATTTCAGTGGTGGTGATGGATTCATGTCCCAGCATTTCCTGCACAGCGCGCAGGTCGGCACCTCCTTCAATCAAATGTGTGGCGAAGGAGTGACGAAAGGTATGTGGCGATATGCTTTTCTTTAAATTTATTTTTTCGGCGAGTTGTTTTACAATAGTGAAAATCATTACACGCGTCAGTTTTTTTCCGCGTCGATTTAAAAATACAATGTCGCTTGCTTCCGGTGCAATGTTAAGGTGCAAGCGGTCGTGCTCACGGTACGATGCGATTTCACGCAGTGCTTTACCTCCAATGGGGACAAGTCTTTCCTTGCTTCCTTTTCCCTTCACCTTAACAAAACCATCGTTGAGGTACATGTCTGAAATTTTAAGACCAACCAATTCACTAACACGCAAGCCGCAGCTATACAGGGTTTCTATAATTGCTTTGTTGCGTTGACCTTCAGCTTTGCTGAGGTCGATGGCATCCATCAGTGCGTCGATGTCTTCCATGCTCAGCGTGTCGGGCAGGCGTCGACCATATTTTGGCGCTTCGAGCATCAGAGTAGGATCTACCTTGATCACTTGCTCCATCACCAAAAATTTATAAAATGCTTTGATCCCCGATACCACGCGTGCCTGAGTATTTAAACTCATGCCGAGTTCAGTGGCCCATTTTAAAAAATCGCGCAGGTGACTTAGCGTGATTTGTTCAGGAGTGACAGACAATTGCTTGAAGTCTAAAAACTGTTGCAGTTTTACGATGTCGTGCAAATAGGCTTCAATGGAATTGGGCGAGAGCGATTTCTCCAAGCGAAGAAAAGCTTTAAATCCTTTTGTGCTGCTGTTCCAATCCATGCTTAAAAATACAATTTTAAAATTTTAATGCTGCTAGTTCGTCGACTAAAGTTTAGTGTGTGAAATTAGTAGTATTGAGCAGTGTTCGCATTCCGCCGACACATTAAACCTGCGACTTTGATCTTTGATCTTTGAATCTTACATTTGCCTTATGAAGCTATTAATCATCAACGGTCCGAATTTAAATCTCTTGGGAAAAAGAGAAACCAGTATTTACGGTGCGCAATCTTTTGAAGAGTATTTCGTCACGTTGAAGGCGAAATATTCCGCCATTCAGTTGGAGTATTTTCAGTCGAATGTTGAAGGCGAGTTGATCAATAAAATTCATGAAGTTGGTTTTTCTTACGATGGCATTGTCATTAATGCTGGTGCTTACACGCACACGTCTGTTGCTATTCGCGATGCGATAGCGGGTATCACTGCGGCAACTATTGAAGTACATATTTCAAACACTTATGCACGCGAAGATTTCCGCCATCATTCTTATTTGTCACCCAAATGCAAAGGGGTGGTTGTAGGTTTTGGAATGGATTCTTACCGCTTGGCAGTAGAAGCTTTTGTGGGTTAGACGAAGCGTTTAAAATTTAATATCACTGCCGCTTACTTCCGTCATTTCTACTTTTTTACCCATCTTTTTTTGTATCACGTTGAAGTGGTGCACATCTTCGTGCGTGACAAAAGAAATTGCTTCTCCTGGCGATTCGGCG
>Ga0114969_10001910_pt1 | contig 17386 bp, 16 predicted proteins | sample M_130807_MF_Meta_FD_87316 | JGI IMG/M metagenome (GOLD analysis project Ga0114969, IMG submission 87316) | Freshwater microbial communities from Lake Montjoie, Canada to study carbon cycling - M_130807_MF_MetaG | ecosystem: Environmental > Aquatic > Freshwater > Lake | place: Lake Montjoie...
AAAAAATACGCTTCAATATTCCCTTCATTATCTACGAATGCTGTACTTAACCCGCAGAGTGCCTCACAAACATTATACTCGCATACAAGATGAGTGCAGAGGACACATCTGCGGAGATAGGAAATAAAATTCCGAATACAAAATCTAAATTCCTGCGGCTTACCACTTATGCAATACGGCTTTTTACTTTTTACTTTCGACAAATTACTGAATTCTCATTTATATTTGCGCCCATGCAATTACTCGACGGCAAAGTAGTGTCGCAACACATCAAATCAGAAATCAAAAAAGAAGTAGAAGAAATTATTGCCACAGGCAAACGTGCACCACATTTGGTTGCTATACTCGTGGGCGAAAATCCAGCAAGCAAAGCCTATGTTGGCTCTAAGGTTAAAACCTGCGCTGAACTTGGCTTTGCATCTACATTAATTGCTTATGATGCAGACCTACAAGAAGATATTCTATTACAAAAAATAGCAGAATTAAATAATGACCCGGGTATTGATGGTATATTGGTTCAATTGCCCTTGCCCAAACATATTTCGGAAAATAAAATTATAGAAAGCATTTCTCCCAACAAAGATGTGGATGGATTTCATCCCGTGAATTTGGGCAAAATGTTGTTGAGCTTACCGACTTTTATTCCAGCAACTCCCTTCGGTATGATGTTGATGTTGCAGCATTATGGCATTCCTATTTCGGGTAAGCATTGTGTGGTGATTGGAAGATCTAATATTGTAGGCACACCAATGAGTATTTTAATGAGCAGAAATAGTGAGCCTGGTAATTGTACGGTTACGCTGTGTCATTCCAAAACAAAGAATATCAAAGAATTTTGTTTGCAAGCAGACATTATTGTTGCAGCCATCGGCAAACCAAAATTCGTAACAGCAGATATGGTAAAAGATGGTGCCATCATTTTAGATGTGGGCATCAATCGGATCGAAAGTACGAAAACAAAAAGTGGTTATCGTTTAGTTGGCGATGTTGACTTTGATGCCGTTGCCGAGAAATGCAGTTATATCACACCCGTACCAGGTGGAGTTGGGCTCATGACTATTTGTGCTTTAATGAAAAATACTTTATTGGCTTATTTACATAATAACGCTAACTAATTCATGCAAGATCAACATACGCTTCCAGTAATGGAAACATTTTATTCGATACAAGGTGAAGGTTTTTACCAAGGTCATGCTGCATTTTTTATTCGTCTAGCCGGATGCGATGTGGGCTGTGTATGGTGCGATGTAAAAGAAAGTTGGGATGCTAATGCGCATTCGTTTCAAACCATTACAGCGTTAGTGGATGAAGTAAAAAATACCCCAGCAAAAATAGTAATCATTACCGGCGGTGAACCCCTCATGTATGATTGTACTGCGCTCACAGAAGCCTTGCAAGCTGCGGGTTTTCGCACACATATAGAAACAAGTGCAGCCTATCCATTAAGTGGAAAATGGGATTGGATATGTGTATCGCCCAAGAAATTCAAATCTCCGATTCCTTCCATCTTACAACAAGCCTCCGAATTAAAAGTCGTTGTGTTTAATTCATCCGATCTGCTATGGGCTGAACAAAATGCGCAACATACCCATGCCGATTGCCAATTGTATGTACAACCTGAATGGAGTAAAGAAAAAATAGTATTACCCATCATTACTGAATTTATTCAACAACATCCACAATGGAAACTCTCCTTGCAAATACATAAGTATATGGGTGTGCGGTAGTTAGATTTTTTTGTTTAGCAAGGAATGATTCGTTCCAAGCAAAGCCTTCCTTAAAAGAAATTCTACAAAAAAATCAGACCAAGTATTCAAAATTTATTTCTAACACGGCATAGGAAGCCAACACACAATGACAACGCCTCATTACTGCGCCAGTAGCATAGGAGCAATAAAATAAATATCCGAGTTTCCTATCGATAGGTTTCATACCAACCGACACCATATTCTATCGTCAGAAAAAAACTTTCCAACGTTGTACAACACGTTAATCTAGAACCTCATTCTCGTTAGTTTCCCCTCCAAGGCATCTATCTCTCTGCTACTTCCTAAATTTAATAATAGCAATAGCCTATTTAAAATGCTATCTTCACCAAATGAGTTCAGATTTACTAGACGTCCTTCTTTGACATGAAAGCAATTTCAAGCAAAAAGAAACTACCTGCAAAAACAGAAGTTAAAGAAGGTTCATTTCCCGTAGTCGCCATCGGTGCGTCAGCAGGCGGATTAGAAGCGATGATGGAATTATTAAAATATCTTCCAGCAGATACGGGTATGGCTTTTATTTATGTGCAGCATCTAAGTCCAGACCACAAAAGTTTGTTGACCGAAATTTTATCGAAGAAGACAAAAATGATCGTGCAAGAAATTGATGACATGGATAAAATAAAACCAGATAATGTTTTTGTTATTCCATACAACAAAGGAATTGAAGTAACAGATGGACATATCAAATTAATTCCTCGTTCCGAAACTAGTGCCGCTATAACCATTGACATTCTATTCTCCTCACTTGCTGAAGCACAAAAAGAAAGAGTAATCGGAATTATTCTGAGTGGCAGTGCAAGCGATGGAACAGAAGGCATGAAAGACATCAAGCAGCATGGCGGTTTAACTTTCGCACAAGACGATAGCGCAAAATTTACTAGTATGCCCCACTCTGCCATTGCAGCAGGCATGGTAGATTTTACTTTATCACCAAAAGAAATAGCACTCGAATTGGCAAGACTAAGTAAGCACCCTCTCTTGCAAACGGAGAGCATAAAAAATGGCGAAGAAAATTTAATTGAAAACAGCAATCCAGATTTAAAAAGTATCCTAAGCCTATTACACAAATGTACAGGTGTTGATTTCACTGCCTATAAAATGAATACCATAAAGCGACGTATCATTCGCAGAATGCTATTGTATAAATTAACGACATTGAAAGAATATGCTAAAATGGTATCATTAAAAAAGGAAGAAATTGATATTCTTTACCAAGATTTATTAATTAATGTGACCAGTTTTTTTCGAGATACCGATACGCACAAATATTTAAAAGAGCATCTTTTTCCAAAACTATTGAAGTTAAAAAAAATCGGCGAACCGCTTCGTATATAGGTACCCGCTTGTGCTACAGGAGAAGAAGCCTATTCCATTGCTATGATGCTACTCGAAATTCAGGAAAGCAAAGCAACTACAATACCCATTCAAATTTTTGCAACAGACCTGAGCGAACAAGCCATTAGTAAAGCACGTATTGGCATGTATACCAAAGAAGATTTGGAAACCGTATCGCCTAAACGGATACAACGTTTTTTCATCAAAGCAGATACAGGTTATCGTGTCAATAAAGCCATACGCGATATGTGTGTATTCGCGCCACATAATATTTTACATGACCCACCCTTTTCACGACTTGATTTTATCAGTTGCTGCAACCTCTTTATTTATTTAGATAATCCAGCACAAAAAAAAGCCTTGAATACTTTTCATTATGCACTACATGATAATGGATTTTTAATGCTTGGCAAATCAGAAAACATCACACAATCCACCAATCTATTTGCAGGCTTTAATAAAAAGTATAAAATTTTTTCACGCAAAACAAATTTAGGTACACGCACATTGCCGGCACTTTTGCCTCGCTATGCGCAACAACCTTTTCCTGAAAAAAGTATATTGACAACGAATAAAAACAAACCACAACAAGCTATTTCAGTGGATCACAACGGATTAGATGACGCCATTGATGCACTGCTCATTTCTGAATTTATGCCAGCCAGTGTGGTCGTCAATCACCAAATGGAAATTGTTCAATTTCGCGGAACCACCGATTTATTTCTTACCCATCCTAAAGGCAAAGCCACCTTTAATATTTTAAAAATGGCCCGCCCTGAAATTGCTTTTGAATTGCGTAATGCCATATCGAAAGTCATCAAAACAAAACTCCGTATTCGCAAAAGTGGCATCGAATTAAAAATAAATTCCGCCGTTCGAATGGTCAGTTTGGAAATTGTTCCATTCAAAATAGAATCCACCGAACCTTTGCTTTTAATCCTTTTCACGGAACAAGAACAAACCGAAATTTTTTCAGCACATGCAGTAGATGGAAAAAATAATTCGCTGGCAAAAGACAGACGAATAAAAAAATTAGAATTGGAATTAGCCGAGGCGCATGCAGACGCGCTCTTCATTGCGCAAGAGCAGGAAGCATTTGCCGAAGAATTACAAAGTGCCAATGAAGAAGTGGTTTCCAGCAACGAAGAATTGCAAACCTTGAATGAAGAATTGGAAACTTCAAAAGAAGAAATAGAATCTGCCAATGAAGAACTCACCACCACCAATCAAGAGTTACAAACACGCAACGATTTGCTGAATGAAGCTTATGGTTATTCCGAAGCCGTATTTGCCACCATACACGAACCCATGATTGTATTAGATAAAAATCTTCGTGTAAAATCTGCCAACAAAACATTCTATAAAATGTTTAAGGTTAAAGAAGAAGAAACAGAAGGAATACTGTTGTATGATTTAGGAAACAAGCAATGGAATATTCCGCGCCTACGCGAATTGCTCGAAGATATCCTTCCAAGAAATTCTCATTTTTGCGATTTTGAAATAACACAAACCTTCCCTGTCATTGGCGAAAGAATAATGCTGCTCAATGCCAGCCGCATAATTCAGAAAACCAATCATGAAGAATTAATACTGCTTGCCTTTGCAGATAATACCGATATAAGGAGCAAAGCAATGGAGTTGAAGAATAAAGAAAAAGAAATTTTATTAATACAGGTTGAGGCAGAACAAAATTTAAGAAAGCAAATCGAAGAAAGTGAGAAGCGGTATAACATGATGCTAATGAATTCGTCATTTACTTTTGCCGTGCTAAAAGGTAAAGACCTTATCATTGAGCTTGCAAACGACCAGATTAAAGAGGTGTGGGGAAGAGGGAAAGATATAGAAGGTAAATCGCTGCTTGAAATTATGCCCGAACTTAAAGACACTACATTCCTCGATATGCTTAATGAGGTGTGTGCCACCGGTATTCCTTTTCATGGTATTGAAGTACAGAGCCCAAGTAATATGCATGGACATATAAAGGAAGAGTATTTTTTCAATTTTGTTTTCCAGCCTTATTTGGAAATAGACCAAACTATTTCCGGTATTACTATTATTGGTAATGAAGTAACCGAGCAGGTGATTGCAAAAAGAAAGATTGAAGAAAGCGAAGAACGGTTTCGCTCACTGGCAAATGATGTTCCCATGCACATTTTTATTATAGAACCTGATGAGGAAGCTAACATTAGCTATTGGAACAAAAACTGGTTGAATTATACCGGACAAACGATGGAAGAAGCACTTGGCAAAGCCTGGCTAAAGTTAATACACGCTGATGACTTGCAGGGTTTAATGGATGTGTATGTGCCGGCATTTAAAAAACGCCAACCGTATTTTTTAAGTGGAATAAGAATAAAACAGCACGATGGCGAATACAGGTGGCATTCGGTTAAGGGTAATCCGCGCTATTTGCCCAATGGTAAATTTATGGGGTACATAGGTGTGAGTATAGATATTCATGAAGGCAAACTGTTTGAAGACGAATTGAAGGAAGCAAAGGTCTCTGCAGAAAATGCCCTAAAGTTCAAACAACAGTTCTTGTCTAACATGAGCCACGAAATACGTACACCACTGAATTCTATTCTAGGATTTGCGAATGTGCTATTAAAAACAGAATTAGGCATAGAACAAAAAGAATTTTTACATGCAATACAAACAAGTGGTAAGTCTTTAAATATGCTTATAAACGACATATTGGATTTGGCGAAAGTAGATGCTGGCAAAATGACCTTTGAAAAGCAACCATTTAAAATACGCGAAACCATAAGCTCCATACTCCACTCTTTTGATCTAAAAATAAAAGAAAAGAATTTGGAACTTGTAAGAGAATACGACGACAATATTCCATCTATGCTATTGGGTGATTCATTGCGTTTAAATCAGATTATTTTAAATCTGATAAGCAATGCTGTAAAATTTACACATGCTGGGAAAATTGCTTTAGTCGTCAAATTACTCAGCGTAGATGAACAACATGTGACTATTGAATTTGCCGTTAGTGATTCAGGCATCGGTATTGCACCAAACAAAATAGATTCCATTTTTAATCTTTTCGAACAAGCAGAACTAAGCACCGCAAATTCTTATGGAGGCACTGGATTGGGGTTGGCAATCGTCAAACAATTAATAGAAGTGCAAGGCGGAAGTATTAGCGTAAGAAGTAAGCTTGGCGAAGGTTCTACGTTCAGCTTTATTATGCCTTTTGGAAAAACAAGTATACAATCCGAAGAAGAAATAGAGGTCCTAACATTAGAACCAGGAATTAAAAAATTGCGCGTGTTAGTGGCCGAAGATGTAGCATTAAATCAACTATTGATTAAAATAATTTTAAGTGATTTTGGATTCGAATATGAAATTGTAAGCAATGGGAAAATGGTAATCGAAAAACTTACTTCGGCTACGCTCAGTAAACAGTCTTATGATATTATTTTGATGGATCTACAGATGCCTGAAATGAATGGATTTGAAGCAACAGAATACATCCGCAACACAATGAAATCTACAATTCCAATTATTGCCTTAACAGCTGATGTAACCACAGCAGATGTCGCAAAGTGCAAGGCATTTGGTATGGACAATTATATTCCCAAACCTATTAATGAAAAATTATTATACAATAAAATCGTGGAGCTAGTAATGAATAAAATTTGATAATGCTTCAACTTTACGTGGCAAACAAAGCACAATTCAATACAACAATACATTCAGCTTTACCAAAATAGTAAGTCCACTCAAACTATAACCAAAGGGCTAATGTATACACACAATATTGGGGTGTGAAGATTTACTATAGAATAAAATTTATTTGCCCATGTCATTTTGTTTAAATATTTTTACATAAAGTTAAACAAAGTGAATTTATTTTCCATTTCAGAACTTCAACAATTCTCCGGGATAAAAGCCCATACCATCAGAATGTGGGAACAGCGATACCAAGCTTTACATCCAACCCGTTCAGAAGGGAATACCAGATATTATGATAATTCGCAATTAAAGCGATTGTTAAATATTGTGAGCTTAATGGAGTCCGATTACAAAGTATCCGAATTGTGCGGCATGACAGATTCCATGTTGTTTAAATTATTAGAAGCGAAGCAAAAAGATATATCAAGCGACGCTTCCCACGAATATTATGTTTCCCAACTCATTGCAGCAGCAACTCATTTTGATGAAATCCATTTTGAGAAAATATTTTCAAATTGCGTTCTTCGTTTAGGCTTACGAAATACCTATTTACAAGTAATTTATCCGATGTTACACAAAATTGGATTAATGTGGGCAACCGGGACCAATTCCGCTGCCTATGAGCATTTCAGTAGTAATATTATCAAGCAAAAACTATTTTCTGCTATCGATTCACTCCCTCCCTCTACATCAACAAGCGATACCTGGTTACTTTTCCTCCCTGAAAACGAATTTCACGAAATTGGATTATTGCTCTCTTATTATCTTTTACGTCAGACTGGAAAGAAAGTAATATATTTGGGAAGTAATGTCCCCTTTGATACATTGACAGATGCCGCCGAGAAAATAAAACCAAATCATTTACTTTTCTTTTTGGTTCATCATGATGCACCAGAAAACACACAAGGATATATAAATAAATTAAAAAAGTCATTTAGCAAAACAAAAATTCATTTTTCAGGCAATGACAAATTATTGAGCCAATTAAAAATTGGCAAAGGCGATAACTGGATTCGATCTGTAGAAGAATTTGAGAAGCAATTAGGACTAATTTAATGTTTAAATAAATAAAATTATAAACAAAAAAAATGTCCAAAATAGCAATTATTGGTTCTGGTTTTTCTGGCATAAGCGCTGCAGCTTATCTATCTGCAGCTGGACATGAAGTGCATGTGTTTGAAAAAAATGCAACTGTAGGTGGAAGAGCTAGACAATTAAAAACAGAATCTGGATATATTTTTGATATGGGGCCAAGTTGGTATTGGATGCCTGATGTATTCGAAAAATTTTTTCATGATTTTGGGTACAAAGTTTCCGATTACTACGAACTAAAATTATTAGATCCTTCTTTTGATATTGTGTATGGAGAACAGGATACAATGAGCGTGCCTGAAAATTTTGATTCCTTGTGTACACTTTTCGAATCCATTGAAACCGGCAGTGCAAGCCAACTCCAACTTTTTATGCAAGAAGCAGAGTATAAATACAAGACAGGGATAGAAAACCTAGTGTACAAACCTGGGCTTTCCATAGCAGAATTTGCTGATGTAGAATTAATGAAAGGTGTATTTCGATTGCAAGTATTTTCGGCTTTCAGCAAGCATGTACGTAAATATTTTTCACATCCCAAACTCATCGCATTGATGGAGTTTCCAGTTTTGTTTTTGGGAGCCATGCCACAAGACACCCCTGCCCTATATAGCTTAATGAATTATGCCGGGTTAAAATTAGGGACTTGGTATCCACAAGGTGGGTTTGGTAAGGTAATTGAAGCCATGCAAAAAGTTGCTGAAAAAAATGGAGCCCGTTTTCATGTAAATGCGGCTGTTGAGAAAATTGGGATTGAAAATAGTCTTGCAAAAAACATAGTAGTAAATGGCGTTGAATTGAAATTTGATGCTGTCATCGCCTCTGCAGATTATCATCATGTAGAAAGCAAATTATTACCTAAAGAATATAGAAACTATACAGAAAAATATTGGGAGAAAAAAACGTTTGCCCCATCTTGTCTCATTTTTTATCTTGGCATCAACAAGAAAATCGAATCTCTTCGTCACCACACGCTATTTTTTGACGAAGACTTACACCAACATTCTATCGAAATATATAAGACACCACAGTGGCCAAGCAAACCATTATTTTATGTATGCTGTCCCTCAAAATCAGATGATGGCATCGCACCCATTGGTCATGAAAATCTCTTTCTACTTATGCCAATTGCAACTGGACTGCATGACAGCGAAGAAATGCGTGAAAAATATTTTAATGTCATGATGGAGAGATTAGAAAAACAAGTAAATGAAAATATTTCTAATCACATTGATTTCAAAAGCAGCTATTGTGTTCATGATTTTATTCTGGATTACAATTCCTACAAAGGCAACGCCTATGGACTTGCAAATACTTTAATGCAGACAGCGATATTGAAACCTAAAATAAAAAACAACAAAATTGACAATCTATTTTATACCGGTCAGCTAACGGTTCCAGGTCCTGGTGTACCGCCATCTATCATCTCTGGCAAAGTTGCGTCTGATCAATTATTAAAATACTTAAAAAACTAAAACCATGAAGTCACTCTTTGACGATGTATCCATGCAATGCAGCAAAATGACCACGCGCGCATACAGCACTAGTTTTTCTTTAGGGATCTATTTTCTAAATAACAAACTAAGAAATCCGATATATGCCATTTACGGGTTTGTTCGATTTGCCGATGAAATAGTGGACAGTTTTGAAGGATTTGATAAAAAATATTTGCTGCAAAAATTCAAACTCGAAACCTATGAAGCAATTGAAAATCGCATATCCCTTAATCCAATATTAAATTCATTTCAACAAGTTGTCCATCAATATAAAATTCAACATGAATTAATTGACACATTTCTCAAAAGTATGGAAATGGATTTGGAGAAAGTAAATTATACTGCAGAAAAATACCAGGAGTATATTTTAGGATCAGCGGAAGTGGTTGGCTTGATGTGCTTACATGTTTTTACAGAAGGAAATAAAGATCTGTATTCCGAATTAAAACCTTTCGCAATGAAGCTAGGTGCCGCATTTCAAAAAATTAATTTTTTACGCGACATGAAAGCCGATTATCAAATTCTAGGAAGGACCTATTTCCCAAATGTAGATATGACAAAATTTTCTACACAAACAAAAAGGGAAATCGAAAATGAAATAGAATTAGATTTTAAAGAAGCATTGATTGGTATAAAAAAACTTCCATCCTCATCAAAAGGCGGTGTATATCTTGCTTATGTTTACTATCATTCATTGTTCAAGAAAATAAAAAAATTACCTGCTCAAAAAATTCTTTCCGAAAGAATTCATATCAGCAATGGCCAAAAATTGGGATTGATGATCAACAGTATGCTCCAGTATAAAATGAACATAGTATGAGAACGCTAATTTTCCTTTTTATTCTATTTTCTGCAAAAAGCTATGCCGGTGACCTTCCGATTCAAGAGGTGCGCAGATTATATCAAGCCTCAGCAAATAAAGAAGAAATCAGTATCCAATTAATTTCCATTTTAGAAAAAAATAATGAACACAACAATCCAACATTGGCAGCTTATAAAGCTTGCGCTACTATGATGATGGCTAAATATGTTTCTAATCCTTTTCGCAAATTATCCTATTTCAAAGGAGGGAAACAATTGCTGGAAAAATGTGTATCCGCTGATACTGAAAATGCAGAAATCCGTTACCTGCGCTTAACCGTGCAATCGAATGCCCCTTCATTTTTAGGCTACAACCAATCCATCACAGTAGACAAACAATTTCTTCTGCATGCGGTGTATAACCTAAAGGATTTAGTATTAAAACAAATGATTAATTCCTTTTTAAAAGATGCTAAATAAGTATTATCCAAGGAAAACCAAAATTTATAATGATGACCGAACTTTTAATTCTTGTAGATGAAAATGACAATCCACTTGGCAACATGGAAAAACTAATGGTGCACCAATTGGGATTGTTGCATCGTGCATTTTCAGTTTTTATTTTTAATGCAAAAGGAGAATTACTTTTACAACAAAGGGATGATAGTAAATACCATTCTGGCGGCTTATGGACGAACACTTGCTGCAGTCATCCGCGCTTTGGCGAAGAAGTTTCATCTGCAATAGAAAGACGTTTGCATGAAGAAATGGGAATGCATTGTAAAACAAGTTTCGCTTTCAGTTTTATCTATAAAACCAAATTTGCTAACGGGTTAACGGAACATGAATTGGATCACGTCTATTTCGGGTTTACAGATGACACCCCATTTCCTGAAAAAACAGAAGTTAAGAGCTGGAAATATATTAGTATCGAAAATTTAGAAAACGACATTATTCATCATCCAGAAATCTATACAGAATGGATGAAAATAAGTTTGCCGCAGGTAAAGTCCCATTTTAATGATCACTTCACACACAAAACACATGAGTATGCATCAGTTTAAATCAGAACAATATTTACCAATCGATAGAGAAAAAGCTTGGGCTTTTTTTTCCTCACCCAAAAACCTGTCTGTCATTACGCCACCTGAAATGGAGTTTAAAATTTTGACAGCACTTCATGGTGAAGAAATTTATGAAGGCATGAAAATTGACTATACTGTCAAACCACTACTCGGCATTAAAGTTCGATGGCAAACTGAAATTTGTAGAGTAGATAATAAAAAATATTTTACAGACCGGCAAACCAAAGGCCCCTATAAAACTTGGGAGCACACGCATACTTTTGAAGATACAGACAAAGGCCTACTCATGACGGATGTAGTTAATTACTCTTTATACTTTGGCTTCATTGGTAAATTGGTAGAAAGATTAGTGGTGAGAAGAAAAATCAATTCTATTTTCGCTTATAGAAAAAATATCTTAGACAAATTATTTAAATAATATGGAAACAATATTCGAAAATGCACTTATCGTTCTTGCAACCTTTCTTTTCATGGAAGGCGTTGCTTGGTTCACACACAAATTTATTATGCACGGCTTACTTTGGGTGTTGCATAAAGATCACCACAAAAAAGAATCCCCTGGCTTTTTTGAACACAATGATTTCTTCTTTTTAATTTTTGCATTACCTGGCATTGCTGGTATATCCTTCGGCATGCGTCAAGATTTCAATTTTCTTTTTTGGGTAGGCTTAGGCATTACATTGTATGGGTTTGCCTATTTTTTGGTACACGACATTTTTATTCACCAACGTTTTCATTTATTAAGAAACGCCGACAATACCTATTTTAAAGCCATTAGAAGAGCACATAAAATGCATCACAAACACATAGGGAAAGAAGAAGGTGAGTGCTTCGGTATGCTTTGGGTCCCTTTTAAATATTTCCGCAAGGCAAATTCCAGTAGCTAGCCATGAAATCTTTGTATCTCCTTGTAGATTGTTGTACGGTACTCATTCCGTTTGTATTTTCATTTCATCCCAAATTAAAATTCTACAAGCATTTCAAGCCATTTTTCATTGCAAATATGATAACAGCATTCCTATTTATATGCTGGGATATTCTATTCACCAAGATTGGTGTTTGGGGATTTAATCCAGATTATGTTTTAGGAATTTATTTTTTTAATTTGCCATTAGAGGAAATTTTATTTTTCATTTGTATTCCCTACGCTTGTGTTTTTACCTATCATTGTTTGAATTTATTTTTCCAAATACGATGGGCATCTAAAACCCAAAATATATTCGTAATCAGTATATCTTCTTTACTTTTATGCTTCGGAATTTATTTTCACGCTAAACTATATACCGCTTCAACATGTATTAGTTTAGGCATCATTCTACTTCTAATAACCTATCTTGCAAAAATAAAATGGCTTGCCAAGTTGGTCATGATTTATCCAATTTTGCTTATCCCATTTTTTATCGTCAACGGAATCCTTACTGGAAGCGGATTGCCGCAACCAATCGTTTGGTACAACAATGCTGAAAATATTGGCATCCAATTATGGACAATTCCAGTGGAAGATATTTTTTATGGCTTTGAATTGATGTTAATCAACGTTTACCTCTATGAAATGCTAAAACTAACATTCAATATACAATTAAAAACAGAAGATGAACAAGCCATTTAATTGTCTTCTGCTACTCAGCCTACTTATGATAGCATTAATGAGTAAATCCCAAACCTTACAAGCCGTTGCACAGGTGGACTTAAAGAAGTATGTAGGTAAGTGGTATGAAATTGCCTCCTATCCACAACGATTTCAAAAAGGATGCCACTGCACAACTGCGGAATATACATGGAATGAAAAAGGCTACATCACAGTAGAAAACCGCTGCAACAAAGATAGTGTGCGAGGCAAGCAATCTTATATTAAAGGCAAAGCTTTCGTCGAAAAACATTCTGGTAATGCAAAATTAAAAGTGCAATTCTTTTGGCCTTTCAAAGCTAAGTATTGGATAATTGATCTTGCAGAGGATTACAGTTATGCGGTTGTAAGTCATCCGAATAAAAAATATTTATGGATACTGTCAAGAACGCCAAAAATGGACAACTTGATTTACCAACAAATTCTATCCAGATTAGTAGAAAAAGGATTTGATGTATTGAAACTAAAATCCACCACACAAATTTGAAAAACATAAAATCAGTTACCGTATTTTGGTTTCGTCGTGATTTGCGCTTGCACGATAACCATGGACTCTATGAAGCATTGTTGAGTGAGAATAAAGTGCTCCCCATTTTTATTTTTGATAAAAATATTTTAGATAAACTTGCCGCCAAAAAGGATAAGCGCGTTTCATTTATTTATCAAACCATACAAAAGATAAATGCAACATTACAAAAAAATGGATCATCCTTATATGTCGTTTATGATGAACCATTACAAGCCTTTAAAAATATTTACGACACCTTTGATGTGAAGCAAGTTTTTACAAATCATGATTATGAGCCTGATGCCATTAAAAGAGATGAACAAATTAAAACATGGCTAGCAACCAAAAATATTTCCTTTTACACGTTTAAAGACCAAACGATATTTGAAAAAAAGGAAGTGCTAAAATCAGATGGTTTACCATACACCGTATTCACGCCCTATTCAAAAATTTGGAAACAAAAATTAGCAATCGAAAAGCTTAAATCATTTCCTTCAGAGACTTTATTATCTCGTTTGTTACAAATAGAACCATTTCCATTTCCTTCCATGAATGAATTAGGATTTGAAAGCTCTGATGTTGAAATTCCTTCAACAGAAATCAATAAAAAAATAATTAGTCAATACCATCTCAGTAGAAATTTTCCAGCGCTACATGGTACAAGCAAATTGAGCATTCACTTGCGCTTTGGAACCGTGAGTATTAGAGAACTTACAGCAATAGCTTTGGAATTAAACGAACAATGGTTGAACGAATTAATATGGAGAGATTTTTTCATGATGATACTTTTTCATTTTCCAGATGTGGTACATACAAGTTTCAAAAAGAAATATGAAAACATTGCATGGCGAAATAATGAAACTGAATTTTACAAATGGTGTAACGGTGAAACTGGTTATCCGATTGTGGATGCGGGCATGCGAGAGTTGAATGAAACAGGCTTTATGCATAATCGTGTTCGTATGGTAGTTGCCAGTTTTCTAACCAAACATTTGTTGATAGACTGGCGTTGGGGTGAAGCTTATTTTGCTGAAAAATTGTTGGATTATGAACTCTCCTCCAACAATGGCAACTGGCAATGGGCAGCAGGTTGTGGCTGTGATGCGGCGCCTTATTTTAGAATTTTTAATCCTACCGAGCAAACAAAAAAATTTGATGCAGATTTAATCTATACAAAAAAATGGATTAAAAATTTTACACCGAATTATTTACCGCCTATCGTTGAACATGACTTTGCAAGAAAAAGAGCATTAGACGTTTATAAAAAATCACTAGCAGAATTTATATAAAAAATGAAAAATATTTTAATAACAGGAGGAAGTGGTTTTGTGGGAATGCACTTGACAACATTACTAAAGGCAAATGGGTACACTGTAAGTTACCTAACTCGGAAAATAAATCCCAAGCTAGATATACCGCAGTATCTGTGGAATTGGGAACAAAAGCAAATAGACTTAGAGGCGATTGCCAATGCGGATGCGATCATTCATTTGGCTGGTGCAAATGTGAATGGGAAAAGATGGAATGCGGCATGGAAAAAAGAAATTTATGATAGTAGAATAAAATCAACGGAGTTTCTTTTTGACATAATAGCGAAACATGCCAATCATCTGGAAGCGTTTATTTCTGCTTCGGCTACTGGCTATTATGGTTGTACCACATCGGATAAAATATGTCACGAAGATGATTTGCCCGGCGATGATTTTTTAGCAAATACTTGCCATCATTGGGAGCTAGCCGCCAACCAATTCACTCAACTTGGAATACGTACAGTAATGACCCGAACTGGCGTCGTACTATCTGAAAATAGCGAAGCGTATAAAAAAATAAGTATGCCAATTCGTTATGGTTTGGGCGCATCCATTGGCAGCGGCAAACAATATTTTCCATGGTTACATGTGGATGATTTATGTGGCATTTATTTGAAAGCAATTTCTGATAAAAATGTACAAGGCGTTTTTAATGCCGTTGCGCCCGATTATATTTCCAATACACAATTAATGAGAACACTCGCCAAGCATTTTAAAAAGCCCTTTTTCTTGCCCAATATTCCTGGATTTATGATTAAAATATTATTCGGGGAAATTGCAGATTCCCTTCTAAACGGAAGCCGAATTTCATCCGAAAAAATTAGCGGTACTGGGTTTAAATTTAAATATTCGAGTATAGAGGATTTTGTGAATTCGCTGCATTAGATGAAATTTATTTAGACAAAACAAAATGTATTGTGAGAATTATTTGGGCGGCAAGCACGCTATCACTTCAATTCCGTTTCCGCTCAAAGCAGCGAAATCCGGGATTTCCGTTCTATCGTTGCCGCAATACATCTAATAATTATGCTCTTCACATGAATTTCCTTTTCGCATTACTAGGTAATTACTCCCTGCCGATTATCTTTGAACCACGCTTATTTGTATTTGGAAAATAATGCGTCCCCCTTTCACACAAAAAGACAACCATATGAAAAAATTACTATTCTTGATTTTAACGATGATGCCTTTTATAGGTTTCGGACAAAATTATACATCTTATTTTACAGGAAATACAGCCGACACGATTACAACACCAATTGGCGGGGTATGTATTATGGGTGGAGCAACTGAAGATGACAATGCAATGAAGTGGTTTCTGCAAAGAGCCAATGGAGGCGATGTTTTGGTATTACGAACGACTGGATCTAATGGTTATAATTCGTATTTGTATTCCAGTTTAGGTATTAATGTCAATTCGGTAGAAACAATAGTTTGTAACAATGCATCAGCAAGTAACGACGCCTATGTATTACAGAAAATAAATCAAGCAGAAGCAATTTGGTTTGCTGGTGGTGACCAATGGACCTATGTAAGTTACTGGAGAAATACACCAGTGGATAACGCGATTAATCAAGCCATACAACAAAGGAAAATCGTGATTGGTGGAACCAGTGCTGGTATGGCAATTCAAGGCAAATATTATTTTTCTGCTCAAAATGGTTCAGTAACTTCAGCTACGGCACTTGCTAATCCATTTGATAATCTTGTTACAGTAGATTCGACAACTTTTATTAAAAATACTTTCTTGAATAACACCATAACAGATACACATTTTGATAACCCAGATAGAAAAGGAAGACTGGTCACATTTTTGGCTAGAATCCAATCGGATTATGGTAATTATGCAAAAGCAATTGCATGTGATGAATACACAGCAGTATGCATTGATACAAATGGCATAGCCAAAGTTTTCGGTGCATTTCCTACAAATGATGACAATGCCTATTTCATACAATCCAATTGCGAACTTGCGGTTCAATCTCCAGAAAATTGCTCAGCAGCAAATCCATTGACATGGAATTTGGGCGGACAAGCTTTAAAGGTTTACCAAATTAAAGGCGATAATACTGGTACTAAGACTTTTAATCTTAAAACTTGGAAAACAGGTACAGGTGGCACATGGAATAACTGGAGTGTTTCCAATGGAGCTTTCGCGGAGCAAACTGGTAATGCAATTAATTGTTTTCCATTAGCGATTGAAGAGCCGGATAATCAAGCAGTATTCAATATATACCCTAATCCTATCAATGACAGACTTACCATCAACATTACCAAAGGTATGCTATCTAATTATCAAATTAATATGTACAATAATCTTGGTCAATTGATTCCTGTACAAATTGTAGCACAACAAAATACATTGGAAGTTCAAATGAGTGACTTACATAGCGGTATGTATCTTTTGATAGCGCATGACTTGAAAGGGGAAATATTTAAAAAGAAAATAATCAAAAATTAGAAACCATCTAGTCCAAACAAGTAAACAACGTCTTTGCTGGCGCGGGTTTGCAACCCTTGAACAACTTAATAATCCTCCGCCACAGTCCCTTTGCTGGCGCGGGTTTGCAACCCGTGACCAATAACTAATAATCCTCCACCACAGTCACTTCCACATCATCAAATAATGTTTCATCATCACGCCAAATAAGCATATCCATGTCTTGCATGATTACATCACAT
>Ga0114969_10001912_pt1 | contig 17382 bp, 10 predicted proteins | sample M_130807_MF_Meta_FD_87316 | JGI IMG/M metagenome (GOLD analysis project Ga0114969, IMG submission 87316) | Freshwater microbial communities from Lake Montjoie, Canada to study carbon cycling - M_130807_MF_MetaG | ecosystem: Environmental > Aquatic > Freshwater > Lake | place: Lake Montjoie...
AAGAAGAACAAGAAGAAGAAGATGAACAAGCCTTGAGGGCACTCTTAGAAAACCTTTTGCGATTCTCTTTTGATCAGGAAGCTATAATGCAAGAAGAAAAAACGGTTGATATAAATAACCCTCGTTATTTGGTAATGGCTCAAACCCAGCGTAAGTTGAAAGATGATGCCAAAACCATTGAAGATTCCTTACTTGCCTTGAGTAAACGAGTAGCTCAAATTTCATCTACCGTAAATGAAAAGATAACTGATATTAATGCGAATACAGAAAGTGCTTTAGGTTTTTTACAAGATCGCCAGGTTCCACAGGCGCGATCAAATCAGCAATTCGTAATGACTGCTGTTAATGACCTTGCGTTAATGCTTAGTGAAACACTTGATCAAATGCAAAAAGAAATGCAGTCTATGCCAAGTAGTGGTTCATGCAAGAAGCCTGGAAAAGGTAAGCCAAGTCCAGGTCCATCTGCTGGAGATATAAAAAAGATGCAGCAAAAGTTAAGCGAACAGCTTAAGGAAATGAAAGAGCAGATTGATAAAGCGGGTAAAATGCCTAAAGGAAGCAAGCCGGGCGAAGGTCAGGGGGGAATGAGTGAGCAATTGGCGCGTATGGCTGCACAACAAGGGGCATTAAGAAGTGCGCTTCAGGAAATGAACCAAAAGGAAAATAAAGATGGTCAAGGTAAGCTCGGAGATCTCAATAAAATCGCCCAACAAATGGAAGAAAACGAAAAAGACATTGTGAATAAACGCATTTCTGACATGACATTGAACCGCCAACAGGAAATTTTAACGAGATTATTAGAATCAGAAAAGGCAGAGCGTGAGCGTGAAAAGGAGGAGCGTAGAGAGTCAACAGAAGCAAAAGACCTATCGCGAACCCCTCCGCAGTTTGAACAATATAAGCGGCTGAAACTACGAGAAACAGAGTTGTTGAAAACCATTCCGCCATCCTTCTCTACCTTTTACAAAAACTTAGTTAATTCGTACTTCCAAAGTATTGAAGATTGATATGATGAACACAGAGAAACAAACATTCAACTTACAGATAATATCACAGCCCGAAAGCATCAACTTAGTTCAAAAACTTATTGATGATATTAAGACTGAATATGATATTCATGAGGAGTGTTATGGTAATATGCTTGTTGCAGTAACAGAAGCTGTTAACAATGCAATTCAACACGGCAATAAATATGATGCTGATCGAAAGGTAAGTATTTCATACGAGGTTGACTCTGATCAGATTGCGTTTACAATAAGTGATGAAGGAACTGGATTTGATTATATGAACATACCTGATCCTACTAATCCTGATAATTTAGAAAAGCCAAGTGGAAGAGGAGTATTTTTAATGAAGCACCTTGCTGATCAGATTATTTTCTCTGATAATGGTAAAGTGGTTGAGTTATACTTCAAAACAAGTGGCCATATTGAAGAGTAATACTTGGTTTTCAGCTTATTATAGCTAAATTTCTTATGGCAATTAGATTTTATACCGCTGATCGTAGTTGTACCTTAAAAAGTAGAATAAAGATTAAAGAGTGGTTAACTGAGGCCGCAGAGCAAGAAGGGTTTGGCATTCATTTTCTCAGCATTATTTTTTGTTCCGACGAGTATTTGTATCACATGAATGTGAAATTTTTGAAGCATGAAACCTATACTGATATAATAACTTTTGATCAGTCTACATCTAAACAAATCATAGATGGAGAATTATACATTAGCATTGATAGAATACGTGACAATGCCAAATCATTAGGACTAACTTTTACTAACGAACTACATCGGGTGATAGTGCACGGACTTTTGCATTTGTGTGGCTATACCGATAAGACCACTAATAATAAAAACAGCATGACGGGTAAGGAAGATTTCTATCTATCTTTACGTAAGTTTTTATAAATCAATCTAATAACATTTTATCACCTGTCCGGTATTTCATTTTATGAAGTAGTTGAGCTATTTAGAGGCTAATCCATATCATTTTTGTAGATCATATAAATCGAAGGTTATTCACTTTTTATACTTGATAACTTTTATATGGTAATGTGTTGAAATTCAAATATTTATTGTAATTTTATCTGATAATAAATAACATGTTTCACGTGGAACAAATGAAATATCCAGAATACGATTTAATTGTAGTTGGTGCCGGTCATGCTGGATGCGAAGCAGCGGCGGCAGCGGCTAATATGGGATCAAAAGTAATGTTGATTACCATGAATATGCAGAACATAGCCCAGATGAGTTGTAACCCTGCTATGGGCGGCATTGCTAAAGGACAAATCGTACGAGAAATCGATGCTTTGGGGGGCTATTCAGGCATCGTAAGCGATCGAAGCGCTATTCAGTTCAGAATGCTGAATAGGTCAAAGGGCCCCGCTATGTGGAGCCCTAGAACACAAAATGACCGTATGTTATTTGCAGCAGAGTGGAGGAAGATGCTCGAACAAACACCAAATGTTGATTTTATACAGGATACGGTGAGTGGTTTGACCCACGAAAATGGCAAAATAACAGGTGTAAATACCTCTATGGGGATCACTTTTAGAGCCAAGGCGGTTGTGTTAACCAATGGAACCTTTTTAAATGGAATAATTCATATTGGAGAGAAGCAATTTGGTGGAGGACGGTCTGGTGAGAAAGCTTCTACAGGGATTACAGAACAATTGCTTGAATTAGGCTTCGAAAGTGGCCGTATGAAGACCGGAACACCTCCTCGTTTAGATGGTAGATCTCTTGATTATAGCAAAATGGAAGAGCAATTTGGCGACGAAAACCCAGTTCGTTTCTCCTATACAGATACTCCTAAGCTTACGAAACAACGAAGCTGCTTTATGGCTTATACGAATGAGAAAGTTCATGAAATATTGCGAACAGGCTTTGAGCAATCGCCCATGTTTACTGGTAGAATTCAAGGTCTAGGACCAAGATATTGCCCATCTATTGAAGATAAGATTACCCGTTTTTCTGATCGAGATCGCCATCAACTTTTTGTTGAACCTGAAGGCTGGGATACCGTTGAAATCTATTTAAATGGGTTTTCATCGTCGCTACCTGAGGAAGTTCAATACCGAGCTCTACGAAGTATTGAAGGGTTTGAAAATGTCAAAATGTTCCGACCTGGTTATGCAATCGAATACGATTATTTCCCGCCAATTCAGCTTAATCATACGCTCGAAACAAAGCTTGTAGATGGACTTTATTTTGCCGGCCAGATCAATGGAACCACGGGATATGAAGAGGCTGCATGCCAAGGTTTGATGGCTGGAATAAATGCGCACCAGAAAATCAACAATTTGAAGCCTATAATTTTGGGTAGGGCAGAAGCATACATAGGAGTTCTAATTGATGACTTAATTACAAAAGGAACCGACGAGCCATATCGCATGTTTACTAGCCGTGCAGAGTTCAGAACACTGCTCCGTCAGGACAATGCAGATATCAGATTAACACCTTTGGGATACGAAATTGGACTTGCCAGTAAAGAACGACTAAATGCCGTAAATAGTAAAGTAGCTGGAAATCAATTAGTTATAAAAATGCTCAAAGAAATTAGTGTCAATCCAGAAGACGCAAATCCATGGCTAGCTTCTGTTGGAACAGATAATATTCGTCAAAAGGCAAGATTTCATAATTTGTTAGGTAGACCACAAGTAACACTTAAAGCGATGATTCTGGCCTTTCCTAATCTTGCTTCTAAACTTGCGGAAGCAAATGTTACCGACGAATATTTGGAGCAAGCAGAGATCAATATTAAATATGAAGGGTATATTGAAAAGGAATCTGAACTTGCCGAAAAGATGAACCGCTTGGAATATATAGTGATAAAAGACGATCTCGATTTCGATTTAATCAACTCTCTTTCACTAGAAGCTAAGCAAAAATTCAGCTTAATACGACCTAAAACGCTAGGGCAAGCATCTCGTATATCGGGCATCACTCCATCAGATTTGTCTGTATTAATGGTCCATTTAGGGCGCTAAATGTTTCACGTGGAACGAAAATTCACCTTGACTACGGATCAAAAAGGCACTTCTATTCCAATTTCTGCATTAAATTACTACCCATTTATGTATTTATTCATACTTAGTTACAGATAAAACAAAAGACCCAACTAATAGCTGTTATACTCCTCTTTAGAACGATAAAACCTATTAAATTCGCTTCAATTACCTCTATCCTATGCCGGAATTACTCACCGATTGCCCAATATGTTCTTCAATTGAACTCGAAAATGCCTTCGATTGTATCGATTACACCGTTACACGTGAAACATTTATCGTCCAGGCTTGCTCTAATTGCGGCTTCTTGTTCACTAATCCCCGACCAAAGGCAGAAGAGATCCATAAGTACTATAAATCAGATACTTACATATCCCATACCAATTCAGCAAAAGGCATATTAAACAAGGTTTATCAAGTAATAAGAGACCGTGCAATCGATAAAAAGATAGCTCTTGTAGACTCATTTAGCCCATTTCCAAAGGCAATTCTAGATTATGGTTGTGGAACAGGTGAGTTTTTAGCAAAAGCGAAGGCTGCAGGCTGGATTTCATCTGGTTTAGAGCCCGATCCCGACGCAAGAAAGCTAGCAATTACAAATCACGACTTAACAGTGGGGCAATTATCTGATTTACAGTCGTTTGAGATAGCGCAATTTGGTGTTATCACACTATGGCATGTATTAGAACATGTACATGAGTTGCAAGAAACAATAGCACAATTCCACAAAATCTTAAGTGCAGAAGGGGTATTGATCATTGCCGTGCCAAACTGTAAAGCGTTAGATGCACAACATTATAAATCGACATGGGCAGCCTATGATGTTCCACGTCATTTATATCATTTTACGAGAGAAGACATGTTGACATTAATGGACATAAATGGTTTTAAAGTTGAATCAACTACATCCTTGTTTTTTGATCCATTTTATATTTCTTTACTCAGTGAAAAATATAAAAACGGATGGATGAATCCATTTAATGCAATTTTAATCGGACTAAAAACAACATTGCTAGGGAAAAAGAATATTGATTTAAATTCGAGTTTGCTGTATGTAATGAAGAAGAAATAATGTTTTTAATAGCATAAATTGAGTTATTAATAAGAGGGTTTGCCCCAGTATAATTAATAAACGTTTAGATTTTAGCATATAACAAAGTAAATATATAATTATTTTGAAGAATAAAAAAAGGGGAGCTTTTGCTCCCCTACCTAAAAACGGCTTTTAGTTTTTAATCTAAAGTATTGTTAATTTAATTTGACGAGCTCCTTCACTATTAGTCAGCTGTAAAAAATAAATTCCCTTTTGCATTGTATGAAGATCTATCGTTTGCTTTTCATCTTTAATAGACCCAGCATACTGTTGCCAAATTTTTCTTCCAGCAATATCAATAACACTTATTTCTAAAGTGTGAATATCAATATTTTTTAATTCTAAATTAAAAATACCAGAGGAAGGATTTGGGAATACATTAATAGATCCTTTTAATGAATTTGCTGATGTAAGTCCAACAGTATTTGTAACACTTATATCATCAAGTGCTAAATCACTTTCATAACCATTTCCTGTAATTCCTCGGAAACGAATATTAATAATTTTTCCAACATAATTCGTAAGAGCTGTATTTACTTGAAGCCAATTATTTCCTTGGTTACCAGTTATTGGAGCAATAATATCCTTGGTCCAAATTCCAGCCGCAAAGGCATCAAGATGTAGCTCACCCATATTTGTTCCATACATATGAAACCAAAACACTAACGCTGGATTTGTAGCGGTTGTTAAATCAATACAAGGACTTGTTAAATCTGCTAATTGTTGATCGCAACCACCCGAAGCTTCTAAATAAATATAATTACCTGTTAGAGTTCCTGTAGTATGGTCAAAGCCAGGACCTGTATTTAAGGAAGGAGTTAATCCTTCATTCGTACGAAAATCAATAGCGTCTTGTGTTCCATTTTCAGCGTTGATCCATCCGTTACTTAATCCGCATATCGTAGCTCCACAATCAGTTCCTGTATTACAAAGTGATGATGATTCGAAGTCTTCTGAAAAAGGTAGCGTTGCAAGAACGCTTGGGATCACAGTTATTGTTGCAACGATTGTATCATTGTAAACATATAGATCACCAACATAGGTTGACCACGTTTTTAAAATATGCTGTCCGCTAGCGCTTAAATTGATTGGAGTAGCGAAAGTCCAATTAGCTGTGGCATTTGGGGCGATTGGTCCAGGTACAATATCGTTTGCAATAAGATTTCCATCGGCTATTAAACCTACTGGGATATTACTAATGGCAGTTTGTCCGCTATTTTTAACAACAATATTTACTAACACAGCGCCATTATTTTGACAATCTTGAATTGATCCTGTTCCAGGTGAAATGGAGCTTATTTCTGCATCTAAAGCCAAAGGACAATTTATAACACCTGCATTTTTTTGTATTGAATAGGCTCTTCTTCCATCTCTTCCATTAGCGGTTTTAGCACTCACACTAAACCAATAATCAAGTGTTGGATTTGTATTTTGAAGGATGATGGAATTTGTATTTGAAGTGCCAACTGGATCCATGTATTTCGCACCTAAACTATACACAGTATACCCATTTGCACCTATAACATTATCCCAAGTTAATCGAATAGAATCCGGACAAGCCCAATCAACAAGAATATTTTGTGGTAAATTCATAATTGTAAATGAGGTATCACTAACATCTGAAAAAGATCCACGACTAACACGAACCAAAGCGTCACTTGTTAGAGTTGAAGGAACGGTCCATTCATATTGTAATGTTTGATCATTAACAGCTCCAATAGTATTCCATATTCCTCCGTTATTGTTAGAATATTCAAGTGTAAAATTTCCAAGACCTTTAACTGCATCCCAGCGTAAAACTTCTTTTTCGCCTGGTACAAACCCTTCTCCTCCTTGAGGATAAGTTACCGTAATGTCGCTTGTTCTAAATTCATAAACTAGATAATACTTTTGAGGACCTAAAGGAATTGATGTGCCATTAATTGTTAAAGTATATGCACCTGAAGTTGGATTGTCAATTGTAATTTGTTCCATATTATTTAACGTATCGTTTCCTCTTATTGAAGGTAAGTTTAACGTCGTAGGGTTTGGCGTAGGATCAAGTACCCATGGATTATATACTGTTGCCGAAGGATCTGAAAGAGAAATGTCTATGTTATTTACTAATGCCATCGATGCTAATGGATTTCCTTCTGGGTCATTCCAATATACCATTACTTTTACTTGGTTTACACCAGATGGTACTGTAATCGTGTGAGTATTGGATGCAGCATTATCAACACTGTCAAGTAAGTATCGTCCTTCGTCTAATGTACGTAATGCGCGGAAAGCATTTACTCGACCCCATCCGTAAGTATAATCAGGACCAGTATTGCCAATGTCTTCGGCACCATTTAATAAACAAGCTTTGATTAATGCAGCATCTGGATTTTGGTTACCATTTAATGATTTATAGGCTTGATATAATTGAGTTAGAATTCCAGCAATGCCAGGTGAAGCCGCAGATGTTCCTCCGCCAACTTGATATGTGTTATCTTGATCAGTAGAAAGTTGATCTAAACCATTAGCACAAATATCAGGTTTAATACGTCCATCTGAAGCTGGACCACGACTACTTGAGTTATCAAGAACTTCTAAAGGACTAAGATTGCCACATGCAATTACATTTTTCCCAGACTTATAACCACCAGTAATATTTCCCCAACCAGCTCCGGCTCCGTAAGAGCAATCACCGCCTCCATTATTTCCAGCAGAAAAAACAAATTCTAATTGCTGATTTTCATGTAATAATTGATCACCGAATTGGGTGTCGGTTGAGTATTCATTACAGCCTTGAGAATAGGAAGTTGAATAAATAACAGTTCCTAAAGTATTATAATTATTTACAGCATCAATAATATGAGGATAACCATTAATATCATAAACATGCAAATAACATCCTGTTCCCATGCCACGTATAGTTGGGTCTAGATTTCCTCCACCAGCAAGTATTCCGCTTGTCATATCGCCATGTGTGCCGCCAACCCCAACAAGGTGATTTGTCATTCTTCCTTGAAAATCGATATGAGGCCCAACTTCTCCATCATCGGCTAAACCAGCTACAACACCATTTCCATCATAATGACGACCTGTAACGTATTCGCTATTTATAACATTTGAGCGATGAAGACTTCTTCCTTTAGTGTCTTCAGGTGTAGGAGGAGCGGCAATTGCATTTATGTAAACTACCCAAGATTCAGCAGCTAGTGAATTTAGTTTTTGATCATTAATTCGTAAAGTAATAGTATGATTTACTAGATTGATACCAAGAGTTTTCCCATGATGATTAGCTGCAGCTTTTGCATCATCTATAGAAATATTCTTTTGAAATTGAACAACGAGATCAACAGTACCTTTTTCATTGATAGCATAAGATGAGAAACCACCAGAGATATGCGTACTTATTTTTTGTATTGGATTTAACTGTACAATACTGTAAATATTAAAATTTCGTAGCAAGGTTTTATCATAACCTTTTGGTATGGCAGTAATAAAAGTATTTGAAGGAATATAATCTAATAACAATAAACCACCCAACTTGAAGCTTTCCTTTTGTGCTGCAGAAGGAAGAGAATTAAATTGAATTAATCGATAATAATAACCATTGAATAAATCCGTTGGTTGAGCTGATTGTACAAAAATTTCAAGGTTTGAGGAAGTTTGCATCGCACCACTTTGTAACTTAATACTATGATCTTGTTGTGCTAAAAGTTGTGATGAGTAGATCGTCATCCAAATGAGTAAGCTGTAAAGATTTTTTTTCATAATTGGGGTGTAAATTGTTTGAAAAAATGAAAGTAATAAAAAATACTAGATATTATCTTAATTTCGTTTTAATTTTGGCACTTTTGCATTGATGTCGAAGTTATATATAGTTCCTACACCCATCGGTAATCTTCAGGATATTACGTTGCGAGCACTTGAAGTTTTGAAAGCCGTTGATATTGTTTTGGCAGAGGATACACGCACATCACGCTTTCTTTTACAGCATTATCAGATTGAGAAGCGAATTTTATCCCATCATCAACACAACGAACATCAGGCATTAAAAGAAGTAATTCGTTTACTTAAAGAAGGGACAAGCATTGCTTTGGTTAGCGACGCTGGAACACCCGGAATAAGTGATCCTGGATATTTATTGATTCGTGAATGCATGCGAGAAGAAATTCCTGTTGAATGTTTACCTGGCGCAACAGCATTTGTTCCAGCATTAGTGATGAGCGGAATCCCTTGTGATCGTTTTGTTTTTGAAGGATTTCTTCCACAAAAAAAAGGAAGACATACTCGATTGTTATTGTTGAAAGAAGAAGATCGTACCATCGTTTTTTATGAATCACCACATCGATTGGTGAAACTATTGGAAGAGTGTTGCGAATATTTTGGCGTTGAACGTCAAGCTTCCGTATCACGTGAACTCACTAAAATGTTTGAAGAAACAAAACGTGGAACAGTAGAAGAACTCAAAGTTTATTTTTCACAGAAAACAGTTAAGGGTGAGATTGTTGTTGTGGTTGCCGGGAAGGAGTAAATCAATTACGAATTACGTCCCGAAAGCAATAGGTTTCCATTACAGATTTACCCTTATTTATCAGATCTCACTTTGATACAATTGCTTTTAATAAAGGCAATCCTTCATTTTTACCTTTCCTCTACAGACTTCAGATACTAATGCAATTATTTAAATCTACTATTCTAGGGTTTACTTAAATTAAAAATTATAGGCAAGACTAAAAGTTTTAAAACTAACAGTTTTCTCAGAATTAGTTTTCATTTTAACATTATTAATATGAAAAGCAGTTATAAATAATGCAATTCCTCCAGCTCCAAATAAAGTTGTTCCGACTGTTGTTAAAGATTTTTGATTGCTATTATAAGAATTGATTGCTTTTTCATAGAGTTCTGTAGTTTTATAATCTTTTGGATCTGGTTCACGTTTATTAATTGCAATAATATTAAAAATTGATCCTAAGGTAAAAGTTACACCACTAAAAAGAAGACCTCCTTTGATATTGGTTAAATTTAAATTCACATTTTTAACAAGTTTTTTGTTGAAAGTTGTATCGACAACTTGTGCATTTGTAGTCCCAATATTTCCTAAAAAAAATAAAGTAAAGAGTATGATAAAACTTTTCATAAGGTGCTTTTTTTATTTAAATACATAATTAGTTAAAAATCATTATCAGGTTAGCTGATCGTAATAATTAAGAATTACGAAAGGAAAACCCTTTTCTCTTAAAATCATCTCTAAATTCTTCCTGAGCAAATGAATAAAATAGTATCCCGAATAAACCAGGAGAAGAAGATTTATGTTCATGAAAGAGAGAAGATTGTAACAAAGAATTTAATTTTTTAAATCCTGTTCCAGTTTTTAAAAGACCTCCCCTAACCCCTCCGAAGGAGGGGAATGATTTGAGACAAGGAATTTAATCTTGTAATTCCTTTTTAATCCTGTAAATCCTGTTCCAGTTTTGTTTTAATCCTGTTCCCCTTTTAATCATATTAATCCTTTCGAATCTTATTATCCTGTCCTAAATTTATAGCACTATCCTCCCCCTACAACGCTCCCTTAATCTCTTTCATCTCCGACTCTACGCGTTCGATACGTTTTAGAATCTGATCTTTTTGCCAATATTGTTCAGGAATTTCGCTGCTTATATAATTACAAAATTTCCATACTTCACGCACTTCATTTACGGCAACTTCGTATGGATCATAAGAAGGGTTTAATGATTTTAGTAAAACATTTTTCCTCTTCTTAATTTGATTATAAGCAAGCTTAAAAACAATTCCTTCGTCTTGTGTCAAGAAAATATATGCATCACCATCTTTAATATCATAAAAATTTTCAACGTATTCACCAATTACCCAACTCTTATCGGGGATAGGAAGCATCGAGTCGCCGGTGATTTGAAACATACGGTACTTACGTTCATTAAATAAAATCGGTAATTGAAAGGTGGGAAGTTGCTTAATGAAATCAGGATCTGCAAAACCATTTTTATAACCCGCCTTCGCTTTAATAGGAACAACTTCAATATTTTCTTTGTTGTTACTATCAACGGTTGTTGCAAGTACACGTAAGCGCGCTCCTGTAACAAATACATCATGTCCTCTTTCCAACTCCGACAATTGAAACTCCGATAATTTCGAAAGATCCATCTTTACAAGTGTATCGATGGTTAAACGAAAATATTTAGAGAATGAAAGCAATGCCTCGAGCGTTGGATTAACCACACTCCCATTTTCATAACTGTTAAACGTGGAACGGCTGATGCCTAGTTCTCCTGCAATCATATCCTGCGTTAGTTTTCGTCGCTGCCTAAGAAGTTTAATGTTGCTGTTAAATGACATGGTTTAGTGGTTTAAAGGAGGATTTTTCAAGTTTTTTTGAGAAAGGGAATAGCATAATCGTTTATGGAAGCAGGGTTATCAACAGAAAAAAAGGATCGACAAAAGATTTTTTTTGGTTGATTGTCAGCATATTCTGATAGTTTTAAGGAAAGACATTTGTTTATATAGTGGCTTTAATGCTTATATTACGGTCATTCGTTTTGACTATAATACGATCAAAGATAAAAACTCTAAACGGATTCTCCAAATGCTAACTAACACTAACCGTACAATTGTTCACATGGATCTCGACAGCTTCTTCGTGTCGGTATCCCGCCTGGATGAGCCCAAGTTAATTGGGAAGCCGGTGATCGTGGGTGGCTCTGGCGATCGTGGGGTGGTGGCGGCCTGTAGTTATGAAGCTCGTGCCTTTGGTGTTCATTCGGCAATGCCTGTGAGGATGGCTCGAAAACTTTGTCCGGATGCCATAATTGTTCGTGGCGATTTTGAACGATACAGTTATTATTCAGAAATGGTAACAAGTATTGTACGCGAAAAAGTTCCGGTGTATGAGAAGTCGTCGATTGATGAGTTTTATATTGACATGACTGGAATGGATCGTTTTTATGGATGTTATGATTATGCTACCGAATTACGAAAAAGTATCATGAAAGAAACAGGCTTACCAATTTCATTCGGGCTCTCGCAAAATAAAACGGTTTCAAAAGTTGCTACCAATGAAGCAAAGCCTAACGGACAAATGCAAATTGATCGTGGCACCGAAAAAACATTTCTTGCTCCGCTATCAATAAAAAAAATTCCGATGGTAGGGGATAAAACGTACACGCTTTTGCGGAGTATGGGCGTAGAGAAAATTTTAACGCTGCAGCAGATGCCTGTAGAACTATTGCAACAGGTGTTAGGAGAGAATGGATTAGTGATCTGGAAAAAAGCAAATGGATTTGATAATACTCCTGTTGAACCGTATTCAGAGCGTAAGTCGATTTCAACAGAAGAAACATTTGAACAGGATACAATTGATGTAACGTATTTGAAAGCATTAATTGTGAAGATGAGCGAGAAGCTAGCATTTCAATTACGCTCGGAGAATAAATTAACAGCATGTGTTACGGTTAAGTTACGGTACTCGAATTTCGATACACATACGGTTCAGGCTCGAATACCTTATTCGTCATCGGATCATACGTTAATTAGTCGAGCCAAAGAGTTGTTTGAGAAATTGTATGAACGAAGAATGTTAGTGCGGTTGTTAGGAATTCGCTTTAGTCATTTGGTTGGTGGAGGTCATCAGATAAATTTATTTGATGATTCGGAAGAGATGATTAATCTGTATCAAGCAATGGATAAAATGCGTATTCGTTATGGTGATTCTGCTGTGCAAAGAGCGATAGGAAAAGATTTAGTATGCAGAACATTTAATCCGTTTAATGGAAACGTATTAAGCCCTGTTCCATTAGTAAATCAAAAGAAAAAATAGTGTAGTGAGATGAACAGTATTTCATCTGAAATAAAAATAAACAATCTAAAAAATAAATAATATGGACATCGTTGATTCAATTCTCTTACTCTTCAGGTACGCACCATTGTTTGTATTGGTTGTTATGACCATGATGCTATTGTATATGCAAGTACGCGAAGTACGTGATCGAAACACCTCACATTCGTACAGAAAAAATTTAAAATGATAATGTTTTGCTTTTCTAGTTATGGGTTGACGCTCCCCCTCTTTCCGGATACCAATTCGGAGAGGAGGGGGAAATGTCTAGCGGAAACAGGAATATTTTATTAAAACAATAAGAAATGATTATTCGCTTAACCTGTTGTTCTTCCCATGTATCTCAATTGCCATACACGTTTCAGTTTTCATTACGGAGTACTTTCCGTAGAAGAGTTATTGCAAGAGGCTCAACGTTGTGGGGTTCGTAAACTTGCTCTTACCGACATTAACAATACTTCTGCCGTATTAGATTTTATTCGTTTAGCACCAAAATACGACGTAGAACCGGTTGTTGGAGTAGAGTTTCGCAGAGGAGATAAGTTACAGTTTATTGGAATTGCTCGCAACAACGACGGCTTCGAAGAACTCAATTGTTTTCTTTCCGATTGCTTAGCAGAAGGAGCACGTCATGGAGAGAGTTCTGGCAATCGTGATGCAATTGTTCCTGATCGTGCTCCAGCGTTTCAAAATGTATGGGTGATTTATCCAACACAAAAAGAGCAAGTAGATTCCAATCAGTTACTACAACCATCTTTAAGTATGCATAAAGCAAATTTAGAGCAGGCGAATACTGATAACTATCGTAATGCGTTTAATGATAAATACGAGGTTGGAGCTACTAAGAAAAAAAAAGCAATAATAGTCTCGCAAATAAATAGTTTAAGAGAGAATGAATTTTTTGGAGTTCTACAAGAAGAATTACTTCGTTTACCTTTTTCTCTGTACAAAAATATTCTTCATCGTTGCGTATTGCTTTGTCCGGTTACGTTTAGAAGTAAAATCGATTTCAATATTCATCGTTTATTAACGGCGATAGGGCATAATACCTTACTCAGTAAAATATCGGTTACTTCTATTGCAAATCCAAATGAGGTGATGTATCCAGAAATAGAATTACGCGAACGGTATAGCGCCTTTCCTCAATTGTTGAGTAGCACTCAAATGATACTTAATCAAAGCAGTATTGAATTCGCTTTTCACCAATCAAAAAACAAGAAAATTTATACTGATTCAGCAGAGGAGGATATGCAACTTTTAAGAGCAGAAACAGAGAAAGGGTTGCATTATCGTTACGGAAAAAAGATTAATAAAGTTATTCGATTACGTGCGGAGAAAGAAATAACGATGATTCAAGATTATGGTTTTTCGACCTACTTTTTAATTAATTGGAATATCGTAAATTATGCACAACATAAAAATTATTTTTATGTAGGAAGAGGAAGTGGCGCGAACAGCATTGTTGCATACGCTCTTCGAATTACCGATGTAGATCCCATTGAGTTAGATTTATATTTTGAACGGTTTATTAATTCGTATCGAAAAAATCCTCCTGATTTTGATCTTGATTTTTCATGGAAAGATCGCGATGATATTACGCATCATATTTTTAATAGTTTTGGAAAAGGTCGCGTCGCATTATTAGCCACTTACAGTACCTACCAACGTAAAGCGGTAGTGCGCGAACTTGGAAAGGTGTTTGGATTACCCAAAGAAGAGATTGATGGGCTTTTTGATGTGCGAAAAAAATTTCAGAAGAATGATCATATTACAGGCTTGATAGAACGATATAGTGTTCGGCTACATGATTTTCCGCATCATTTAAGTATTCATGCAGGAGGGATTCTTATCAGCGAAAAACCAATTACATGTTATACTGCTCTTAATCATCCTCCAAAAGGATTTCCGGTCACACAATTTAGTATGCTCGAAGCAGAAGACATTGGCTTGTATAAATTTGATATTTTAAGTCAGAGAGGATTAGGACACATACGCGATACTGTCGATATTGTAAAGAAGAATCGTGGAATTTCAATTGATGCACATGCGATTTCAGAATTTAAAAGTGACGAAAAAATAAAAAACTTGATTCGGAATGGAAAATGTATCGGTTGTTTTTATGTAGAAAGTCCTGGTATGAGAATGTTGTTAACGAAGTTGCAAGCGGATACGTATATACAGTTGGTTGCTGCTAGTTCGATTATTCGTCCCGGTGTTTCGAGTAGTGGTATGATGCGTGAATACATTGTCCGTACACGAGATAAATCGAAGATTTCCTATATCCATCCCGTTATGGAACAGCTGATGGAAGAGACCTACGGAATAATGGTTTATCAGGAAGATGTAATTAAAGTAGCGCACCACTTTGCTGGATTAGATTTAAGTGAGGCTGACGTGTTACGGAGGGGCATGAGTGGAAAATTTCGGTCGCGCGAAGAGTTTCAAAAGATTAAAGATAAATTTTTTGAGAACTGTAATGCAAAAGGATATGAGCAAAGGATTACCACTGAGGTGTGGAGACAGATAGAAAGTTTTGCAGGATATTCGTTTTCAAAAGGACATTCAGCGTCTTATGCAGTGGAGAGTTATCAGAGTTTATATTTAAAGGCACATTATCCATTAGAGTTTATGGTAGGCGTGATAAATAATTTTGGTGGGTTTTATAACACCGAATTTTATGTGCATGAAGCGCGAATGTCGGGGGCAATTATTCATCCCCCTGATATTAATAAGAGCGAACATGTAACAAGTATTATTGGTGATGAAATATATTTAGGATTTATTCATATCGGAACATTCGAGACAAGTGCTGCGCACCGAATTATAGAGGAGCGTGAGAGCAATGGAGCCTATAAATGTTTAAAGAATTTTATGGATCGTGTTAGTATTGAAATTGAACAATTACGAATACTAATTCGTATTGGCGCATTTCATTTTACGGGTCGTACGAAGAAGGAATTGCTTTGGGATATTCATGCGCATTTAGGTCATGCACGAAAAACGGAAGTACGCAAAGAACTTTTTGAAGTTACTACCAAACAATTTGAATTACCGGAATTGTATCATCATAAATTTGATGATGCAATGGATGAAATTGAAATACTTGGATTCGCATTATTAAATCCATTCGAATTACTGAAAGATCAAGAACAGTTGCAAAATTCATTTCTTGCTTCTGATATGCCAACAAATGTTGGGAAAGAAATAGTGATCATTGGTTACCTGGTTACCGTTAAACCTACTCGAACAAAAAAAGGGGAGTTAATGTCGTTTGGTTGTTTTATAGATTTGGACGGACGATATTTCGATACGACTCATTTTCCGAATGCGATAAAATTATTTCCCTTTCGTGGAAGAGGTTGTTATAAGATTTTTGGGAAGGTGGATGAGGAGTTTGACTTCTGTAGTATTGTTGTTGTAAGAATGGAAAAGTTGGTTACTAATTAGGGAATTATAAAAACAACAACTTAAAAGGAGTTATTTATACATAGCTTTGAATTTCAACCACCTATATTCTGTATGCTTAAAAATTTGAGACTATGTAACCATTGTAGAGCCACTTTTTAAGACAGATATTTGTAAAATTTAGAATTTACTCAGACCATAGAAGAAAAAAGATGAGTTATTTTTTTATATTTATGCCTCAAATCCACGAAAATCTTAAAACAATCAATCTAAAATGAAAAAATTATTACAATTAATTTTGGTATTATGTACTTGCCAACTGGCGAATGCACAATATTATTACCTTCCTTATCCAAATGCTGGTCAAAACCCAGGAAATCTTAACCAAGATGTTGAGTACCCAGTTGGAGGCGGTTTACCAACTACATGGGTAAGTTTATTAGGACCAACAAATGCAACTCCAGCTTGGAGCACAACACAAACACTTCCATTTGCATTTTCTTTTAATGGAACTCCAGTAACTCAGTTTAAAATTTCTTCATCAGCAATTTTAACATTTGATGTTACCACGGCACTTGCTGCTCCAACTTATACGAAAGCAGCCTTACCAAGTGCTCTAATTCCCAACAATTCAGTTTGTTTATGGGGATTAGCAGGAAAAGGCACGAATGATTATGTAGTTTCAAAAACTTTTGGAACAAGCCCTAACAGACAATTTTGGATAGAATTTACTTCTTTTGGATATGGCGCAACTGCATCAAGTGGTACCGCTTATACTTATTGGGCTATTGCACTTGAAGAAACGACAAACAATATTTATTTAGTTGATGAGCGTACTGGAGGCTATACAGGTACTGCACTTGTTTCTGCGGGTATTCAGATTAATTCAACAACAGCATATTCTGTTACAGGATCACCAAATTTAGCTTCTCTTGCAACAACAGCAAATGCAACATCAGCGGATAATTCTTACTATCAGTTTATCCAAGGAGCACAACCTGATTTTGATGCATCAGTTACTGCTATAACAACTTCTGCTTATTTAGCTCCAGGAAG
>Ga0114969_10001913_pt1 | contig 17380 bp, 12 predicted proteins | sample M_130807_MF_Meta_FD_87316 | JGI IMG/M metagenome (GOLD analysis project Ga0114969, IMG submission 87316) | Freshwater microbial communities from Lake Montjoie, Canada to study carbon cycling - M_130807_MF_MetaG | ecosystem: Environmental > Aquatic > Freshwater > Lake | place: Lake Montjoie...
AGACCAACAGGCCGTCGAGCTGGCGAGCGTAGCGCGGCAACCGTTGGCGAATTCGATCCAGCCGGCGGCGATGTCCTCGACCTCGATGTTCTCGTGGGCGACGAGGCCGGCGGTGGCGGAGACGCGCTTGGGCGCGCCGAGGAACCAGAGGAGAAGGTCGATGGTGTGGATACCTTGGTTCATCGCCGCGCCGCCACCATCGAGGGCGAACGTGCCACGCCAAGCCGCGGAGTCATAATAGGCCTGCGTGCGCCACCAAGGGATGAGCGCACCGGCGAGGGTCAGCTGGCCGAATCGGCCCGCATCGAGCGCGGCCTTGAGCGCGACCGCTCCCGAGCCAAAGCGTCGGGGCAGGATACCGGCGACCGTCACGCCGGCCTGGGCGCACGCGGAGGTGAGTTCATCGCAGCGAGCGAGCGTGACCTCGAGGGGTTTCTCGACCACGACATGCTTGCCAGCCTTCGCGCAGGCGAGGGCCGGGGTGAGGTGATCACCGCTCGGTGTGCAGAGGCAGATAACGTCGACGTTAGGATTAACCAAGAGCTCTTCGGGAGTTTCCGCGAACGCGATGCCATGCTTCGTCGCGAATTCGCGACCCTTGGCGGGCGAGCGGTTGTAAGCCGCAACGAGCTTCACGCCGGCGATTTCCGCCAAAGCCTTTGCGTGGAACTCGGCAATCATGCCGGTTCCCCAGATACCAAAACCAAGGGGCCTTTGGGACATGCCCGCACCATAGCCTAACTACGCAGGACAGGGGAAGGACGAAGCGAGCCGCCCCATGGATTGACTCTACAACGTCCGCGAATAGTAAAAGGATATTCTATGAGCAATAAGGCCTGCGTCATCATTACGACCATCAATGCCCCGACGCCGGCGGTCCTGAAGTATGTCGCCGACCCGTCTGTGGATGTAATCATCGTGGCAGACCGCAAGACGCCCGAGGCCTCCTACGCTGGGCTCGGCTGCGAATTCCTCTCCGTGGCCCGCCAGAAGGAGCTTGCCCCGGCCTTCGACGCACTGCTCCCCTTCAATCATTACTCCCGCAAGAACATGGGCTACCTCTGGGCTGCGCACAAAGGTTACGAGTGCATCATCGAGACGGATGATGATAACATCCCCTATGAAGATTGGACTGAAAAGTCGGTCAGCCCAGAGCTTGCCCCGGCCACGTCGCACTTCCTCGTCGGCGGCCCGAAGGCCGTCAACCTCTACCGCCTCTTCACCGAAAAGCACATCTGGCCGCGCGGCTTGCCGCTGAGCCGTGTACTCGATCAGGACTCGCACCACCATGCCCAGCCGGTGGCGGCTAACGGCTTCTTCGATGATGTCAGCATTATCCAGGGCCTAGCGGACGGCGATCCCGACGTCGACGCCATCTTCCGCCTGACGGCGAAAGAGTCGCTCTCGCCGGTGATGTTCGCCAAGACTGGCGCTTACTATAAGCTAGGGGCGACCCAGTATTGCCCGGGTAACACCCAGAATACCGTTTGGCGGCGCCGCGCAGACTTCCCGCTTCTCTACGTCCCAAGCTACGTCAGCTTTCGTTTCTGCGACATCCTCAAGATGTATATCGCCCAGGCCTTCGTCCGAAGCGCGGGCCGGAGTATGGTCTTCCAGGGCGCGACGGTCTTCCAGGACCGCAACCCGCACGATTACTTCAAGGACTACCTCCAGGAGTGCGAGATGTATGTCCACGTCGACCGCCTCATCGCTCTACTTGACGAAGGGCTTGCGACGGGAGGCTTCGCGAGCGGCCCCGACGGACTCAAGCTCTTCTACGCCCGCCTAGTCACCGAAGGCATCGTCAAAGACACCCGCGAGCTGCCATTGCTCGCGGCATGGCTCAAGGCTCTAGACTGAAATAGGCCATGGCCAAGCCGTTGTTCATGTTGGGCCTGCGTCTCACCGCACTGTGGCGTCGCTGGTGCGGGCGCGAGACGACTCCGACTTTAGTCGTTTCGGACATGCACATTGGGACCACGATGTGGCAAACCGCCTTGCTGCGTTCGATTGGTGTCGACGCCGAGGCCCGCACTCTTTCGAACCATGCCCAGTATGCTGCGAACGAATCAATCGGCCGCGACGCCTTTTTCTTTAAGCTCGCCGAATGGTCTGAAGAGCAGGCCCGCGCGGAATTCATTAAGCAGCCTGGGCTGCGGAAGCTCCGCCATGCGCTGTGTAGTTTTCCGCCTTCGCGAATCGAGGCCCTCGCAAAATTACCGGCCACGGTGAAACTAATCCTGAATGTTGGCCACCGGATTCACATTCACGTTAATCCAGAGCGGCTGGAGGAAATGACCACCGCCGTCCGAGTGATGGCGTTCGACCCGCGCTATGTCCTGGCGACGATGTCGGAATATGATTACCACTACACGAAGTACTACACGGGTATCGAGCTCCGCCGACTGCCCGTCGTATGCGCGCACCTCTCCCCGGCGCTACTGGACGGACCGTATGCGCCGGCGGGCCGGACTGTGCTCATTGGGCCTTCCCATAACTTGGACACTATCATCGGCTTCGACAACGACCTCGCCGCGCTGAACCGCCTGAGCGCGGAATATGCCGCCCGATATGGTTTCGAGCCCTACGGTTTCGAATTCATCAAGAAGGTCTACCCTGGCAATACGGCGTCGCCGGAGAATCTGGCCCGGCATCCGGCTGTGCTGATGAATCCCTATTCGGCCTTCTCCATCTCGATGGTGGAGCTCTACCAGATGAACTTGCCGTTCTTCGTGCCTTCGGACGAGCTCCTCGTCGACCAAATGGGCGACGTGCGCCTCTGCCCAATTTACCAGAAGCAGGAAGCCGTCGATGAACTGGACCGGCATCATCCGGTCACCGGATCAGGCTATGTCTTTTCGCCCAACGATGCTTCGCCCGCCGCACAGCTTGTCTGGCTTAAGCATATGTATTTCAACCAGGTCGAGAATGCCCAGCGATGGTCCACGCCCGAGGAACTCTTCGACAAGCTGTATCGCACGGACCTCGCGGCCTTGCATGGCTGGATGAAAGCCGAGAACCATCGCCTCTTCGCCGAGCAGGCCAAGGCCTGGGCGGTCTTAAGCATATAAGCCAATTGAACCGAACTGGCGATTAGGAGTGACCGCCGAAGCGCCAGAAGCACGGCCAGGCTCCACGACTGGCCCCCGCGAAGGAATCTTAGTCGCCCGCAAGCGTCGCCCGCAGACGATCTATAAATCGTAAAGTATAGCCATCGCGGCTATACTTATGGAGACGAACAAGGTTCTTAAATTCATCCGGCTGGCTATCGTCAGCCATGAATTTAGGACTTTCCACGCCGTTCTCCACCAGAATCACGTTACCGCAAAAATCGTAAGCATCTTTCCGTGCTAACGAGATCAGCCGATGGTTTTCGCCCGGATAGGCCCAGTTAGGGGTATAAGTCAAAGTGGCCCCTTTAAATTTCCGGTAGACAACATTGCGCAGGAAATCTTGGTCGGCCAGGTAGGTATCGATATCATGATAGCCTGGTGCGAATTCCGCATAGGCCTTGCTCATGCTAAATCCGGGGATTCGATGCATGCCCCAAAGCCCCGCCATGATTTCGTAGGTGTGGTATTTATGGTCGCGGACGCAATAAATCTGCCAACCTGAAGCGATGAAATCATCGATGCACCATCGGTCCCGGTCGGTAAGTCGGCTATCGGCATCGCGCACAATCATCAGTTCGACCCCGGGAAGATCGATGGCCAAGAACCGATTAAATGTAAGCCGTCTGCCCGTGAAAGGGAGTCGATGAATGACGGTTCTCGGAAATGACTCATAGCGACGGAGATACTCCTCGGGTGCATCGTTCCCGGCGTAGATATGCGTTTCGAACCTCGGATAATGGATGGCGATGGCCTCAAGGTTTCGCACCAAACCTTCGCAGTAGATGGGCTTTGAGCCGTAGATGCAGAAGGAAAATGCCGAAGCCATAAAGAAGACGCAGACAATATTCAAGAATCCGCCACACAAAAGTCAATCGACAGAGGACGGGTTTGAACTTGCTTGTCAGTCATTTCGGAGGAAAAAATAACTAATGGTTGTTCTCTGCATCTGCACTTACAATCCACGCTTAGACCTACTGTCGAATGTATTGCAATCGGTGGCGGTTCAGGACACGGCCCCGGGGTCATTCCGAGTATTACTCATAGATAATGCCTCGGAACCGGCCGTATCGGACGATGTGCTGGCGCCGTTGCGTTCGGCCGGCATTGAGGCTACTTTATTGTCAGAGCCGGCGCCTGGCTTACAGCGGGCTAGGCTTAGGGCCATTCATGCGACTTCATCCGAATGGATCCTCTGGGTGGATGACGACAATGAGTTGTTTCCTGATTTCATCCGCCGCGGGCTTGAGTTCATCGCAGTCCGTCCCGATGTAGGTTGCTTCGGTGGGAGGTTGCTTCTGCCCACCGACCTGCAACCCGCGAAATGGGTCACCCCTTTCCTGCCAAGTCTCGGCATACGTGATTACGGCGACGAAACCATCATCGCCCGCCTCCGCGCGTGGGGGCCCGCCGAGCCGGCCGGGGCGGGAGCATGGGTTCGGAGGGTAGTAATCGATGAATACCTGCGATTATCGGAGACGTCGGACTCCTTTTTCAAACTAGGGCGGACGGGCAGCTCGGATCTGGCCTCGTGCGATGACTCGTGCATGATGCGTTGTGCCGACACGGTTGAGTTGGCGTGTGCTTATGTCCCGAGCCTGAAGCTCTGGCATCATCTCAGCCCGCACCGCTTTCGTTTCCAGTATCTGATGAAACTCATGCGGGCATACGGGAAAAGCAACGTCATGCTCGACGAGGTGATGCAAGTCGCTGGCCAGTCCGGCCATAACAAGTATGGCCTCAGCCACCTTATAAAGACGACTTTTAAGACGTTTCGGATGTCGCTACGCCAAGGTTTACCCTTTGCGATCTCCCGCCTGTGTTATGAATACGGCGCATACAAAGAGCAACGCCGACAGCAAAAGCTGAAGCTGGCGGAAGTGCCGCACGCTCTTGCGGTCTCGGAGGCGCCCGCGCCGACACTTCTGCCAAAGATCACTCTGGTAACGGCCTGCTTAAATTCCGCCGCCACCATCGAACGCACTTTGAAGTCAGTATGCGATCAGAAGTACCCTGCGCTGGAGTATATTGTCTGCGACGGGGCCAGTACGGACGGGACGCTGGAGATCTTGCGCCAGCATGGCAGCCTGATCACTCACTTGGTCAGCGAGAAAGATACTGGAGTGGCTAATGCCTATAACAAAGGCTTCGCCATGGCCACGGGCGAGATTTTCTGCTGGATTAACGCCGATGACGAGCTCGCTCCCGGAGCGTTGCTGCGGGTTGGCCAGATGTTCGCAGCCAATCCGCTGACCGATGTCATCACGGGTGGTTGCCGCCGGGTCTATGCCGACGGCTCTATCGTCCTGACTGAGCCCCCTGCGTGTTATCTGCATGAGATTGCGCTTCGTAACGGTATCGAGCAGCCCAGCACTTTCTGGCGGGCCTCCGCTCATCGCGCCGTCGGCAAACTCGACGAAAGTTACGCTCTGGCATTCGACTGGGATTGGTGGAATCGGCTACGTAACTATAGAGCCCGCTTCCAAGCCATCACGGACGTACTTTCCGTCTACCACTTCACGGATAATAACCTGACTTCCCGAGCCGGAGCGCGGGTAATCGACGAGATGTATCGAATCACAAAGCGATACGGACCCTCCCGGCACGGGGTCGCTATCGCCGACGTCTACCGTTTCATCTTTAATCACTTCGATATGAAAGGAGACTTTGATCGTCCTTCCCGGGAGCTTCCGCTCGGCCGAAGAATCGTATTTCGCTGCACCTTGGCCGCACTGAGAGTCGCGTTCGGCGCACGCCGTATCAAGGCCTATAATTGGAACTGGGCCTCAAGGCAGATTCGCGGCGTTATTTGGTATAAGTGACACGGAGGTGAATGGCGCAGGTCAGCTGAGTTCGGCGCCGACGGGGTGAAAACCCAGTCGTTACATAAGGCGTCTACGCTCGAGCCCTTTAATACGAGGCAGCTTAGGTATCTACCTGAGGCGCGTCTGCCATCGCTCGGGCGAGTCTTCTTCGAGTACGGAATCTACGAAGAGAGCTCTCTGCGTAGCCGGCTTTGAGGTGTTATCCCCGTCATCGCAATCGCCGGCGGATCCTCGCTTCCGTCATCTGCTGCGCGATCCGGACGGCCAGGTAGGCCGCTCCTGTCCCGGCTGCGCGCACGAGGCCGTTCAGCCCCGTCCGTTCGGCCCAGCGGTTCTTCTTGGCGAGCCAGAGCAGCCGGCAGCGGATCTTCAGGATGACGTAGGTCCGGAGCAGCCTGCGCAGCGCGCCCAGTTCCTTTGCGCCACTCAGGGAATGCCGTTCGCCCAGTATGAGCCGGCGATAGAACCGAAAATGTCCTTCCGGGGTTAGGGGCTTCTCGCTGAAGTGATGGAAGAAGGATGAGCCGATTCGGGTGGTTATCGCCAGCCGACACTGGGTCGCATGCCGTATAATCCAAGCGGTGTCGCCAAAGCGGCCGTATTCCGTGGGGAACGGTCGCGCTCGCAGGAAATCTCCACGGAACAGGTCGCTGGCCAGGCTGCCGAGGAGCGAGCCGGGACAATCGAGAAAGGAATAGCCGCACGATTCCTCCTTGCTCAGCATCCGCACGGAATCCGGCGGCATGGCCGCGAGCAGCCGGGCGGTTCGCCAGCCCTCGATCCAGCGGTGCTCCTGCGAGTCGCTGATGAAGACGGGCTGGCTCACGATCGCGTCGGCCGCGTGCGATTCGAGTATCTCAATCAGGTGTAGGAGTTGATCGCGCGTGATCGTGTCGCCGGCGGTACTTATATAGACGTATTTACCCGATGTCGTCGCAATGCCTTCGTTCCAGGATTCGTAGAGCCCGCGCGGGCGCCGGATGACGCGCAGGCCGGGGTGCTGCAGGTTCTCGACGATGTACTCGAACGATCCATCGGAAGAGAAGCTATCAACAACGATGATTTCGTCAGCTAAATCTTGCCAGCGGCGCACATGCGGTAAGCCCGACTTGATTAGCTCAAGGCAGTTATACACTGGCATGACTACGCTTAATCTCATCCGATAGATGGTTTACGATACATTGTTATTAGGCAAGCCATACAATATCGCCACCGCGATTTTCCCTCGACTGTCTGCGGTGGTTTCACAGAATATCCTGAAAGCGAATGTCATTCAAAAAGTTCAGGCATGCTGTCGGGAAACTCCTGAGAATTAGGAGATACCTCTTCATGGCTGAGCCGGGCAAGACGCTCGGCCTCGATGCCTTACTTGGGCCGCGCGGTGTAGCTCCCCTCGTTGAGGATTGGCGAACGAAGGCCGGACGCCTATTCACCGAATACGGGATTCATCCACGCGGCGTGGTTCATGGCGGGCCCTGTAGCCCCGACGACCTGTCATGGTATGCCTCCGTCGGTTTCAGCCAAGTGTTGGTGATCACCGAGACGACAGCACCACTCCCGCTCGCTCCAGACGGCCTTCAGGTCTTACGAGCGGACAGCTCGGTGCTTCGGCCTGGTCGCTTCCCTGTCGACGTGCCGGGCGACTATGCCTTCTGCAATTTTGGCGAAGGGGGATTTTCGCCAGTCGATCTTCCGACAACGGTGCAGGCGGTGCGTTGGCGATTTCAGATTGAACGCAACGAGGCTCTTTCGTCGGGGATACCTGCGAAAGGGAAAAACTTTATCGATCAAGGCCTGAACCTCGCGTTCGTCGGCCACCTCGAAGCATCAGGGCATGTTGATGCCGTCTATCTTCGCCGGCCGGTAGTGACGATGTCTGACTTCGGTCGCAACGGCCGCTTTGGCAACCAGCTCTTCCAGCGAACCACCCTGCGCCTCGTTGCGCTTCGCCAAGGAGCGATCCTGCAGTTGCCTCTGTGGGCAGGTACGGCGTTGTTCGAGACGGAGGAGCCACTGCCTTCTAATCGAGTACTTCCGATGGTGAAAGAGGAGACTTTGGACGTCGCCGCGCGCGAGCTTCTTTGCACCAAGTCGAAAGCAGGTTTCGCTGGCATGGATTACAGTGGCTACGGCATGTCACACACACGTTTGTTTACCGGCCACAAGGAACTGATACGCGCGGATCATACATTCGATTCGCGGATGAACGCTCGCTTCGACGCTGTCGTTGGCCCCCGCTTGGCCGGGGGGAAGAAACTCGTCGTGATTCATCTGCGCCGAGGCGATTATGGTTACGGACAATTCTTTCGTGCGCCCTGTACTTGGTATCAGGAGTGGATGTCGCAGCAAGGTTTCGCTCCAGCAAGCCACGTACTTTTCATCTGTTCGGAAAATCCTGGACGTTACCGAGAGCGTTTCGAGGGATTCACGGTCGTCACGGCCGACGACCTCGGGGCACCGGCCGAACTGGCGCCCTATTTCGATTTTTTGGCGATGACGCAGGCCGACGCTCTGGCCATCGCTAACAGCTCGTTCTCTTTCTTCGCCGCGATGCTCAATCCGAAGGCCGGTAGTTTCGTCAGGCCTGACGCGCAACAAGGCGGCCTCATCCCCTTTGATCCGTGGGATGCGGAGCCGCTGCTGGACCAAAAACTATCGCCAGAAGAACATCGCCGTCTTAAGGAAATTGACTGACCTATGCCATCCCTCAGCCTCCTGCGCGTATACTTTATCAGCGAGTTCGGCTCACCTCGCTATCTGCGCTGCCTCGAACGGATCAAGGAGTTGGGGCTGGTGTCGGTACATGTGCCGGCCGTTAGGCCGGCCGCCATCGGTGACGAATGTAAAGGAAGCCTTCGCGCCCGTCATTGGGGCTCGCCCCTGACCTTGGGCGAAGTCGGCTGTTTCCTGGCCCACCGCTCCGCTTGGAAACGTATCGCCGAAACCGAGCAGGGCCCGGTGCTGGTCGTGGAAGATGATGTGGGCTTCCTACCCGGCGCACGTGAGGTATTCCAGGCAGCGGCGGCCCGTTATGATAGCCGACGAGATTGGATCCGGTTCTATTCCGATTGGGAGAGGCGTTGTTTTCGCGAGGTTCGAGTGACGGATTCCGCATCGGTCGGGGTTCCCGTCTCTCCAGGCAACTGTTGCGTGGCCTATATGATTGGGCCGGAAGTCGCGCAGCGTTTTTACGATGGCTCTAGGGTCTTACACTGCCCGAGCGATGATTTCCTAGGGCAGTCTTGGGCGCATGGCACTCGCGAGCTTCATTGCCAGCCGTTTCCCTGCATCCATGACGACGATCGTGTTTCGATCATCGGGCACAGGCCAAAGCATCACCGTCTGCCATTCTTGGCCTCGTTTCATCGAGCCACACATAAGCTAAAGACGTCGGTACAGAAGCGATGGGCTTTCCTATTAGCCCTGACGCGACGCGTCTGAGGTCAACGCCATCCTAGTTTCCAGAGCGTGCCCTCGACGCGGCATCGTAAGCTCGAGAACGTCTGATGCAGCTTTGATTCATAGGTATGTGCGCGGAGCCGTCGGTCCGCATAATGCCGGGGTCCTGGGCGGGCTTGAGAGGTGATAAGTTCGAGCAAGGGGCGGACGAGGTATTCGTCTCCGAGGCATGCAGGCTCTCGATTACTGTGGAAAGGTGTCGCCCGAAGGTATGCGAGTCGGCGCGCGCGGTCATCGTCCACCTCTAGGACGTGGTCAATGGCATCTTCGAAGCGCGCGAACCTTCGGACATCGATCATACATTCCGGGTTGAAATCCTCCCCGACGTTGTCGGCTCCCCAGTAGATCGGGATTACGCCCATGAGCAGGGGTTCGACGAGCTTCTCGGTGACATACCCTGGCGAGCTGCTGTTCTCGAAGGCGAGATTGAAGCGGAAGTCGCGCAGGAACCCTAACTTGTCTGTGAGCGGTTGGCCAGTTGTGTTGAAATGTCGTCCGGCCGAAACCAGTGGCTTCCGCTTGTGCAGCATCTTAAAGAAACGGTTACGGTCGGCCCCGCGAGGATTGCTGGCGACAAAACTGCAAAACTGATGCCGGTGCGCTGCTCCCGTGGGATTGTATCCTTCGGGGCGGACGAGCGAGCCGAGGTGCGGCAATACCTGCGCATAATAAGGGAGGCGTATACTGCGAGGATTCCCGGGTAGGGCCATGGGCGCATAGGCCAGGTCGCACTCGGCGAAATCAGGAATCATGTTTTCCCCGGTGACGTAGACCTTGAGGCCTTTGAATTCCTGATGGCGGTGGCCGAAATCGGAATAAATCAGCAGGTCGGCTTGATTCAAGTCAGAGCCGCTTGCGGGGGTGTGCTGCGCCAGCAGTCTTAGGATGCGAGCCTCGAAAGGTTTTTCGGCGGACAGCCCGTCGGAAAAAGCGATTCGGAAGGGGCGCATCTGAAGGAAGCCTCAGATTGCCCCCCGGCGTTTGCGTGGCAACGAAACAATCGGGTCCGGGCTTGTGTCCTCCGCGAACGTTTCCACGCTAAGCCTCCATGGCTGACGACGTTACGAAAATCAGCGGACTGGATCTTGTACAGGCTCTGCCGGTGCTGCTCATAAACTTAGACGGGTCCGTCGAGAGATTGCAAAAAGCCGCTGAGCAACTGGATGCCGCTGGTGTCCGGTTCGAGCGACTTCCGGCCGTCGACGGCCGTCTGCTTCCCGAGTCGGAGCGAAGCAGGCTCGCGCCTTGGGATCAGAAGGCATTTTTCAAGCCGCTTTCGCCCGGCGAGATTGGATGCTACCTCAGTCATCTTGCCGCCCTTGAACGCATCGTGAAGGAACGCTGGCCACGAGCCTTGGTCCTCGAGGACGATTTCATCCTAGAACCTGATTTCCGTTCACGATTGAACGAGTTACTTGCAGCGCCTGGCCCTGTGCCACCCTTGGTCAAACTCGAGGGCAGATGTCGCGGAGGTAAGGCGGAGTACCAACTCCCCTCCGGTATGCGGCTGATGCTGAATCGGCGTGCGCCATCGCGCACCATCGCCCAGCTTTGGTCGTTGGGAGGGGCCAGGACTTTCCTGGCCAACACTTCTCTTCTTCGACGTCCGGTCGATGTGGAGATCAAGCACTGGTGGGAGACGGGAGTAGAGGTGCGCTATGTTTCGCCGGCGCCGATTAAGGATGGTGATGCGACTGGCGTTGGCTCGACGATCGGTGCCAGGAATCCCAGCGACCTCGCCTCGCGATTCAGGAAGGCCCAGTACCGCTTGGGCTTCTTCCTCGAATCGACCTGGCGTCACCTGCGTCGCTGAGCGACTTGCGATTCAGCCAGGTTAGTCCTTCGGGGCGAAGCCAGCCAGACCGACGGAGCGCAAGAAGGCCATGGCCTTGTGGGCCCGTGCTTCAGTGCTTTGCCCGGTGCCGTGCCCCATAGCCAATGATGTTTCGTTGCCGCCCTGTTCCAGCAGGCAGCCGAGTTCTTCCATGCGGTCGAGGCTGACGTCCTCGGTGGCGATGCGCATCCGGCGGACCCCGCGAAGGGCGAGATAGTTCGACAGGTAGACATCGTCGTGGAAGCGGCAGCTACGGTCGCCGAGAACTTTGTCGAGATAGGCTTCGAAATCCTCTCCGAAGAATTGACGGTGCACGATGAAGCCGGCGAAGCCGCAAAGAATGTCCACGTCGCCGCCTGGCACCCAGCGCCGATAAAGGTAGTTGTCGGCGTAGCCGTAGGCGGCCGAAGAATCCTTGGAGGCGAAGTTTGCCAAGGTGGCAAGGGCTTCCGGTAGATGCCGGACGTCGTCATCCACGACGAAGAACCAGACGTCGTGATCAGCCGGCATCCTTCGAATCGTCGGGATGATCTTGGTTCCAGGGCCTTCGTCTTCGCAGCGAAATACCTGCACCGGGTAATCGCGGATGAAATCCGGGATGACATACTCGGCCCCGGTCCGGGCGAAACGGTGTGGGATATTCAGGTGAATCTCGTCAGGTGGGCGGGATTGGCCGGAAGTGAGTGAACGGAGCACGGGCTCCAGAAGGTGGATACGGTCCGGGGCGGTCGTCAGCGTGGCGATGATGCGTAGGGAGTCACGAGACTCTGGGCTCACCTTAAGTCCGGCCCAGAACGCCGCGGCTTTTTCTGCGCGAAGTCGGTAGCGGCGCTTACGGCGCCACGAGCGCGACATCTTACGAAGGGAAGGGTAAGACAGAGCAAGCAGACCGACGATGAGGAGCAAGACGAGATCGCGGGTTGTCATGCGAGAAGGCGTTGGGAAGAACGGGACGACCGTGCACGGACATTCGGTCGTGTCAGCCCGCGATGCGAGCCCGTTTCTTCAGACAGGCCTAGAGCCAGAGCTAAGGGGCTTCTCTACCTTGGCGAAGAGCAATCCCATCTTTGCCAAGGTTCGAAGGCGGCACGCACCATCTCGGAATCGTCTGATCAGGCGGTGGTAATTCCGCACCAGGCGTCGGAGATTCGTAATCTTGGGTTTCGCGCGCAACCCGATGAGCGAAGGTGTCTCGTCCGGATGTCCGGCGAGGAAGGGGTAGGTGTGGACGAGCGTGACACCGTGCAGGTATTCCAGGTTAAGGAACTCATCGACCGGACAGAAGAAGGTCTCGGATTCCGCCAACAACTTGACCGCGCTCTTTTTCCCGACCAAGTAAGCCGCGGTGTTGTAGGCAACGCCCGTGGGGCGGACTACCGATACCATCCCGACGCGGAGCCAACGGCGGAATCGCAGCCGGCTTCCCGTGAAGAGGAGGGTGACTATGTCTTTTATCTCTGGGGACTCCGCAACTTCCCGAATCGAAGCCAGGTCGGGGTCGAGGAGAACATTGTCATCCTCTAGGACAAGCGTCATGTCGGCGGATTCTTCGACGACGCGCCGCCAGGCCTCGCGATGCGCTAAGAAGCATCCGATTTCGCCGCGAACCATTGGGTAGCCGTAGGCATCGACCCTCCGGCCTTCGTCATAGCGAGGTGACCAAGGGTGTTCGGGGGGCGGAAAGACGGCCGGGCACACCTCATGCTCCAGCCCGATGTCATGGAGGCGATTTCTGGCCAGCATACCACGTTCAGTGGAGGGGTCACAGATGAGTAGAACCTTTAGTTTCTTCATATTCATCTATGCCAGCCCAGCTTCCAGAGGAGGCTTTCCGTTTTGCAGATAAATTTATCACGTTTGTAGGCGAAAGGTCCTTGGGCTTCTTTCACATGTTCACGTAGCCGTCTTTCTCTGATTCGCCGTGGAGACGGCTGCCTGTTCTCGATGAGGTCGACGAGAGGGCCGGCGACGTGTCCGTCATCCATGCATGCGGGGGGCCGATTACCCGGGAACACAGGTGACTCAAGGATCCTCCGGCGGGCGTCCGGGTCGGCATCGATCCGCAGGACGGCTTCGGTCAGCTCATCCAGGCTTCCGTAGTCGGAGACGTTGATCATGCAGCGCGGGTCGAAGTCGCGGTGGATGTCTGGAGCTCCCCAGTAAATCGGAATGGAGCCAGCCAAGATGGGGTCGATCAGTTTCTCGGTGATGTAACCCGGCGAGCTGCTGTTCTCGCAGGCGATGTTGAAGCGATGCTGTCGCAGAAAGCCCATCTTGTCGGCGATAGGTCCACGGGTGTTATTGAAATGCTTTCCTCCCGAGGCGACCGGACGTCGGCGATGGATCGCTTTGAATATCCGGTTGCGGGTCCGGCAGATGGCGTTGGATACGACGAAACTGCAGAACCCCGGACGATCGAGGTGCTGCGAGGCGTCGTAGCCCGTCGACCTTATCAGGGGGGTGGGGTCGTCGAGGACTTGGGCGTAGAGCGGAAGTCTTACGGCGCGCGGCTCGCCGGGCAACTCCGCCGGCGTAAAGGCGAGGTCGCACTGATTGAAGTCCGGAAGCATGTTCTCTCCAGTCAGATAGACCTTCTTTCCCAAGTACGACCAATGCCGGTTGGAGAAATCGCCGAACACGAGGAGGTCAATCGCGGATAGGTCATCCGTCAGTTCAAGCCGGTATCGCGTGCTAAGCGCCTTCCAGATGCGGTTGCCACACGGATTGAATCCGGGGTAATGGTCGGAGAAGGCGAGGCGAAGCGGACGCATCTTTAGTTTCGCGGGCCGTACTTTCGCTGCGGGGGCTGCGAAGGGGCGGTGGCATCGATCTGGACTCCAGCGCAGGCAGGGTGCCGGCCGAAGATGCCATAGCTTTCGGCGTCAAACCGGGTCGTCATGCCGCGGGCGGCTTCCGCCACGAGGACACGACCGTCGGGCTGGATAAAGCCGACCTGGACGATGGTCGGTCCGTCGACCTTGCGCGTATGAGCTACGATCTTTTCCATGAAATCGCCGGCATCCGGTCCCGGCTTCAGGGCGAAGAGGATTTTCTTGATCAGGCTGGGAGCTCGGCGCAGCGGGGTGACGGCATGCGCACTGAGCGACCATTCGCCGCGTTCTTCCCGCCAATTGAGCCGGGCATCGACGATGACGTGAGAGCCATCCATGAGCAACGGAAGCTCACCATCCTTGAGCAGTGCCGCAGCATCATAAGCGTCGGAGAACATCATGACCGGAATTGTCACTGAGCGAGAGGCGACGGTAAAGAGGGCCCATGGACGATTATCTTTCTTAGAAATCTTTTTCTCGAGCCCGCCGATGATGCCGCAGATGCGGACCGCGTGGCGTTCGGTCTTATTAAGTTCGATCCGGTCCGGGGTGACGGTGAGCGTCGCGACCGCTTCATCTAAGCCATGGTATTCCGCCAAGGGATGGCCGCTCAGGTAGAAACCGAGGAGGGCCTTCTCACTGTTAAGCATTTCGAGTTTCGGCATCTTCTCCGACTTGCGGAGGATCAGGTCCGTCGGGCGGGCTGCGCCGGCGTCTTCGGCACCGAGCATGTCAAAGAGCGAACCCTGGCCGCTGGCCCGCTCCTTCCTTTCGCCGGCGAAGTGTCGGCGCACAGACTCGATGGAGTCGACCAAGTGACGGCGATCTTCGCCCGTGAAGTCAAAGCCCCCAGCCCGGATGAGGCAGTCGAGCGTCCGGGCATTGAGATCCTGTTCGCCCATGCGACCCACGAAATCTCCAAAGTCTTTGAACGGGCCGTTCTGCTCGCGTTCGGCGACGATATTGCGCGCCGCCTGTTCGCCCACGCCCTTGATGGCGCCGAGTCCGAAGCGGATGGCGTTCTCTTTAATCATCGGCGTAAAGTCGGTATCCGATTGGTTCACGTCGGGTCCGAGGGCTTTCATGCCGAGGGCTTCGACTTCCGTCATGAATTCAGCGAGCTTATCGGCATTACCTTGTTCGGAGGTAAGCACCGCCGACATGAATTCGACCGGGTAGTTCGCTTTCAGATAAGCGGTCCGGTAGGAAAGGATCGCGTACGCGGCGGAGTGCGACTTGTTGAACCCATACTCGGCGAACTTTTCCAGCGTCGCGAAGATTTCCTCGGCCTTTTTCTTATCGATGTTGTTGGTCGTCTTGGCGCCCTCGACGAAGATGGAGCGCTGTTGCTCCATCTCCTCCTTGATCTTCTTACCCATCGCGCGCCGTAGCATGTCGGCGCCGCCGAGGGTGTAGCCAGCGACCACGCGGGCGGCTTCCATGACTTGTTCCTGATAGACCAGGATGCCGTAGGTTTCCTTGGCGACCTTCTCGAGGAGCGGGTGTGCGTATTTGACAGTTGCCGGGTCGTTCTTCCCCTTGACGTAGTCGCCGATGAATTGCATCGGACCCGGACGATAGAGGGCGATGAGGGCGACGATTTCGTCGATGGCGGTAATATGGAATTTACGGCAGAGCGATTGCATGCCGCCGGATTCCAGCTGGAACACGCCGACGGTCTTGGCTTCGTTTAAGAGCGCAAAAGTCGCGGGGTCTTCGAACTCTACCTTTTCAATGTCGAACGCAGGTTTCTTGCGATGCTTCCGGACGAGTTTCTGGGCATCGTCGATGATCGTGAGCGTCTTGAGGCCCAGAAAGTCCATCTTCAGCAGGCCAAGTTTTTCGACCGGGTCCTTGGCGTATTGCGTGGTCAGGTTACCTTCTTGCATCGTCACCGGGATGATATCCGTGAGCGGCCGGTCGGCGATGATCATGCCACAAGCGTGTTTTCCGCTATTGCGGACCATGCCTTCGATGATCCGTCCGGTCTCGATGATACTCGCCGCCTGCGGGTTGACGTTCACTTCCTCGCGCAGCTCATTGGATTTCTTCAGGGCGTCTTCGAGCGAGATATTGATATCATCCGGGACAAGCTTGGCGAGACGGTTGGTCTCGGCGAAAGGCAGGTCGCGGATCCGGGCCAAGTCGCGGACGACCATCTTCGCCCCGAAGGTCCCAAAGGTGATGATGTTCGCCACGCGGTCTTCACCGTATTTTTTGCGGACATAGTCCACGACCTCGTCGCGACGACGCATGCAGAAGTCGATATCGAAGTCGGGCGCGGAAACGCGTTCGGGATTGAGGAAACGTTCGAAGAGCAGACCGAAGCGAATCGGATCGATGTCCGTGACTTTGAGGCAATACGCCACGATGGAGCCGGCGCCCGAGCCGCGCCCAGGGCCGACGGGGATGTCGTGACGGCGGGCCCAATCAATGAAGTCCCAGACGATCAGAAAGTAATCGACGAAGCCTGTGCCGGCGATGACGCCCATCTCATAGTCGACGCGGCGGCAAAGTTCGGCCGGGCTGGACTGACCGACGCCGGGAATTTTTTCATCTGCCCAAGCTTTAGGGCTGTCGTAGTCGACGCCGTAGCGCTCCCGCAGGCCTTTTTTGACCACATCGAGCAGGTAAGATCCATTGGCCCGCATCGGCTTGCGCTGGTCTTCAGTGATGGTGAATTCCCCTTTCTTTTTGGCCGCGACGAGTAGGTCGTTCTTAAGTTGTTCATACCCGTCAAGGATGGCGTCGATCTTCTTATCGGCCTTGGGCTTGATGCCTTCGCTGAAGATATAGACGGGATAGTTGTTCTGGCCGACGGGCAATTTGACGTCGCACATCTCGGCGACCGCCACGGTGTTCTTGATGGCATCGGGGACTTCGCCGAAGACCCGTAACATCTCATCCTGGCTCTTCAGGTAGAATTCTTGCGCAGTATAGCGCATGCGACGTTCGTCCGCGAGGCGCGCTCCGGTTTGGATGCAAAGCATGGCGTCATGGGCGGCGGCATCGCCGGCGTCGACGTAGTGGACGTCATTCGTGGCCACGACGCGCAGCTTGAATTCTTCGGCGAGCTTCAAGAGGTCGGCGATGATACGTTTCTGTTCTTCGAGTCCGTGGTCCATGATCTCGATGACGAAGTTTTCGCGCCCGAAGATCTCGACGAACCGTCCGCAGGCCTTGCGGGCGGCCTCGTAATCGCCCTTCAGTAGGTTCTGCGGGATGACGCCTTGCAGACAGCCGCTGAAGCCGATGAGGCCCTCGGCGTGCTTTGCCAGCTGTTCGATGTCCGTGCGCGGCTTGTAGTGGAGCCCGCGCACG
>Ga0114969_10001914_pt1 | contig 17379 bp, 16 predicted proteins | sample M_130807_MF_Meta_FD_87316 | JGI IMG/M metagenome (GOLD analysis project Ga0114969, IMG submission 87316) | Freshwater microbial communities from Lake Montjoie, Canada to study carbon cycling - M_130807_MF_MetaG | ecosystem: Environmental > Aquatic > Freshwater > Lake | place: Lake Montjoie...
AACCAGTACACCGGATTCGGCAAGGTCATCAAAGGCGAGGACGTGCTCGCCAAGCTCGAGAAGATCCCGGTCACCGACAACAAATACAGCGGCGAGCATTCCGCCCCCGCCCAACGGGTCCACGTCGACAGCATCCGCATCGTTTCCCGCGCCTCCCTCAAGTAAGCCCACGACCCGCATTCCCTCCATGAGCACCCCCGCCACCGCCCCCGACGAAGTCGCCGTCATCGCCACCAACCACGGCCAGATGGTCGTCGAGTTCTGGAGCGACGTCGCCCCGAACACCGTCGAGAACTTCAAGAAGCTGGCCCGCCAGGGCTTCTACGACGGCACCGCCTTCCACCGCGTGATCCGCGGTTTCATGATCCAGGGCGGCGATCCGCTGACCAAGAATCCCGCCGACGAGGCCCGCTGGGGCACCGGCGATCCCGGCTACAAGATCAAGGCCGAGTTCAACGCCCGGAAACACGTCCGCGGCGTCCTCTCGATGGCCCGGTCCGCGAGCCCCGATTCCGCCGGTTGCCAGTTCTTCGTCTGCCACGGCGACGCCGCTTTCCTCGACGGCCAGTACACCGCGTTCGGCACCCTCCTGCGCGGCCTCGAGACCCTCGAGAAGATCGCCACCACCCCCTGCCGGTCCGCCGGCGAACGCTCGCCCAGCCGCCCCGTCGAGCGCGTCCACGTCGAGAGCATCCGGATCGTCAACCGCGCCGAACTGCCCGCGTGAGCCCGGACGGCACCGACATCGCGTCGATCGCCACGGCCCTCGTCGCCCTCGGGTGCCCCGGGGATGCCGCCGCCGCCATGGCCGCGCAACTCGACAAGCGCGCGCGCCAACTCGCCGTCGAGCGCGGCCTCGCCCACGGGGACGCGCTGGCACACCTCCTCCGTCTCATGGCCGGCGGCTGGGCCGCCCAGGCCCGGGGCATCCGCGTCGACTCCTGATCCCGCTCCCATGGAAATCCGTCCCTGGCCCAAACTCGGTTCCCGTCCCTCGGGCGACTTCCGCATTTTCACCCTGCGCTCGGACCTCAAGGTCAACCCGCGGACGGGTCGCCAGCACGACTTCTACGTCATCGACTGCGTCAACTGGGTCAATGCCTGCGCGGTCACCCCGGACGGGCAGTTGGTGATGGTGGAGCAATACCGGCATGGGTCGGACACCATCGAGCTCGAGGTGCCCGGCGGGATGCTGGACGCCCACGAGACCGACCCGGTCGCCGGCGCGGTGCGCGAATTGCGCGAGGAAACCGGCTTCACCGGACGCGATCCCCGCGTGATCGGCGAGATGTTCCCGAACGCGGCCATCATGAGCAACCGCTGCCATACCGTGGTGGTCGAGGACGCCCGGTTGACCCACCCGCTCGAACTCGACCACGGCGAGGACATCGCCGTCCGCCTGGTCCCCGTCGACGAGGTCCCGCGGTTGGTGGCCTCCGGACGCATCCGCCACGCGATCGTCCTCGCGGCGCTCCATCATTTCGATCTTTGGCGCCGGGGCATCCGCGCGGCATGATCGTCCCGTTGCATTCCATGCCCGCCATTCCCCCGCTCCCTCCCGGCGTCAGCCTCCACCGACTCGACAACGGCCTCGAGGTCATCCTGCGAGAGGATCGCTCCGCCCCCGTGGTGAGCGTCCAGGCATGGTGCCGCGCGGGAAGCATCGACGAAGGCCCGTGGCTCGGGGCCGGGCTGTCCCACGTGCTGGAGCACATGCTGTTCAAGGGCACCAGCACCCGCGGCGCCGGTCGCATCGACCAGGAAGTGCAGGCCGCCGGCGGCTACATGAACGCCTACACGTCGTTCGACCGCACCGTCTACTGGATCAACGTCCCCAACACCGGCGCGACCATCGCCATCGACATCCTCTGCGACATCCTCCAGCACGCGACGCTCCCCGCCGACGAGTTGGCGAAGGAGCTGGACGTGATCCGGCGGGAGATGGACATGGGCAACGACGACCCGGGCCGCCGGTCCAGCCGGCGGTTGTTCGAGACCGCCTACATGCGGGCCCCGTACCGCCAACCGGTCATCGGCATCCCCGACATTTTCAACCGGCTGACCCGGGACGACATCGCGCGCTATTACTCGGAGAAATACGCCCCCAACAATTGCTTCCTCGTGGTGGTGGGCGACATCGCGCCGGCCGACGCGCTCGCGCAGATCCGCGCGGCCTTTGCCGGCAGTGGCGCCAAGCCCTTGCCGCCGTCGGTCCACCTCGCGGAACCGCGCCAGGCCGCGCCGCGCGAACTGGTGGAGGAGGCGCCCGTCGAACTCGCGCACTTCCATCTGGCCTGGCACACGCCCGACGTCCGTCATCCCGACACGGCGGTGCTCGACGTCCTCTCGACCCTGCTCGGATCGGGCCGCAGCTCGCGCCTTTACCAGGCGGTGCGGGAACGCGCCGCGGTGGTCCACTCCGTCAGCGCGTGGACCTACACTCCCGGACACGTGGGCCTCTTCGGCGTCAGCGGCCTGTGCGACGGCCCCCGTTTTGCCGCGGCGCGCGACGAGATCCTCGCGGAGATCGAGCGCATGAAGACGGATCTGGTGCCGCCCGGGGAGTTGGCCAAGGCGGTGCGCCAGTTCACCGCCGGCACCCTGGCCACGCGGAAGACCATGGAGGGACAGGCCCAGGATCTCGGCGGGAACTGGATGGCGGCCCACGACCTGAATTTCAGCGAGCGCTACCTCGCCGCCGTGCGCCGCATCACCCCCGAGGACCTGCGCCGCGTCGCCCGCGAGCATCTCGGCGAGGACAACCGCACCGTCTACGCCCTGGTCCCGGCCGGCGCGGCTCCCGCCCCGGCCGCCGTCGCCGAAACCGCCGCCGACCAACCCGCGCGCCGTTTCGAATTCGCCAACGGCCTGCGCCTCCTCGCCAAGGAGGATCACCGCCTCCCCTTCGTGCAGTTCCGCGCCGTGTTCACCGGCGGTCTCCTCGCCGAAACCATCGCCAATGGCGGCATCACCGGCCTGCTCTCCCGGTTGCTGGTCAAGGGTACCCGCCGGCGCGACGCCACCCAGATCGCCATCGAGATCGAAAGCCTCGGCGGCAGCCTCGAACCCTACGGCGGCAACCATTCCTTCGGCGTCTCCGCCGAGGTCCTCTCCGGCGATTTCGCCGCCGGCCTCGACCTCTTTGCCGACACGCTTCTCAACCCGGCGTTTCCGGCCGACGCCCTCGAGCGGGAACGGGAGATCCAGTTGGCGGGACTCCGCGGCCAGCGCGACCACCTGCTCCAGTGCGCCTTCAAGGCCATGCGCCGCGGCCTGTTCGGCGACGCCGGCTACGGACTCGACGGCCTCGGCACCGAGGAATCCGTGCGCCGCATCCAGATCGCCGACGTCGCCGCGTTCCACGCGGGTCTCGCCGTGCCGAACAATTGCGTCATGGCCGTCTATGGCGACGTCCATCCCGACGCGGTCCGGGGCGCCATCGACGCCACCTTCGGCCAGTGGAAGGCGGGCCCCGTTCCGGGGCCGCTGGCCGTCCAAGGCACCCCGGCGGGCTCCCGTTTCGAGGAATCCCGCGAGAAGGAACAGGCGGTCCTCGCGCTCGGCTTCCCCGGGAGCACCTTCGACGCGCCCGACCGCTACGCCCTCGAGCTGATCCAGGAAGCCTGCAGCGACATGGGATCGCGCCTGTTCATGCGCATCCGCGACGAACTCGGGCTCGCCTATTACGTCGGGGCGTCGAATTTCCTCGGCCGCATTCCCGGCTACTTCGCGTTCTATTGCGGGACCGATCCCGCCAAGGTGGAACTGGTGGAGACGGAACTGCGGGCCCAGGCCGACATCATCGCCCGCGAGGGGCTTTCCGACGAGGAGTTGGCCCGGGCCAAGGCCAAGGTGATCGGGCAGAAGAAAATCGCCCGCCAGGATCTCGGACAGCAGGCAACCGCCGCCGCCCTCGACGAACTCTACGGGCTCGGTTTCGAAAACCCCGACCTCGAGAACGCCCGCTACGAGGCGGTCACCGCCGAGGATATCCGTGCCGCCGCCCGGCGTTATTTCGTGCCGGACAAGTCGGTGCTCTCGGTGATCCGCGGAAAGTGACGCGGGTCAGCGGAACTTGAACGGCTCGTTGGTCCGGCCGCATCCCGGACAACGGCTGCGCTCCACCTCGGGATCGTCCGTGTAGACCAACAGGCATCGGTCGCAGCGGAACACCTGGTCCGGGTCCCGGGCCGGTTCGAAATTGCGACGACGGTGTTCGCCCCAGAGCGCCAGACCGCCCACGACGCCCAACCCCGCGAGCACGTAAACCAGGATGAGGGTCTCGGGTGCCATGTCAGCGCATCGAGGTCCGCGTGCTCCACCGCACCGTCACGAAGCCCGCCGTCAATTCGTCCGGCGCGAAGCCCGGCCGCTTCACCGCACCCGCCAACGGCCGGAACCGGGCCTCCGACAACGCCCGCCGCGCCGTGTCGTCCGCCGCCCGCAAGCCGCTGGATTCCACGATCCGCGCCAGGACGACCCACCCTTGCGGGTTCACCAGGACTTCCAGCCGGGTCGAGCCCAGCAATTCCACGCCGTCCCACGGGCCGATTTCCGGCGCCTTGTCCCACGCGCGCGACGCCAACCCGCCCTCGGCCCCGACCGTCGTCCGGTCCGCGACCAGCGGCAGCGTCGAACCGACCGGAGCCGGCGGGCGCACCGCGCTTGGGGAACGCGGCTCCACCGGCGCCGGGACCGCCCCCACCATCGACCAGGCCGGCGGGTTCGTGAGCCACCGCGGCGGGGCCGTCCATTCGGCAAACCGATAGGTCGGACGCGACATTGCGGCGCGCGCCACGGCCTGGAACGGATCGCGGGGATCGTCGCCAAACGCGTCCGAATGCGCGCCAAAACCACCCGACAACGCCGCGTTCGCGCCGGCCGCATCCCAGACCCAACCGGACCGGGGCGGGGTCCCGAGGCTTCCCTGAACCGTCCGCGGCACCCGGCCCAAACGCAACACGACCACCAACTGGACGGCGGTGCACGCCACGGCAAGCCACGCGAGCTTGCCCGCCGACCAACCCGCGCGCGGCACCGGGATGCCCGTACCGGGCCCGGGTCCGCCGGCGGCTTCCGCGGGAAGCGGCGTCATGGCTGGGGCCGCGCGACGAAGAACACGCGGTTGAGCCCGGCCGCACGGGCGATTTCGCCGACCCGAACCAAGGCACCGTGGGCGACGCGGCGGTCGGCCTGGATCACGACGACCGGCAGTTCGCGCGATTGCGCGCGGCGCTCGGAAAAGCGCTTGGCGAGGTCGACCTCGCCGACGAACTGGTTCTCGAAATACACCCGGCCCAGCGCGTCGACGGCCACCACCACCCTCGGCAAGGCCGGATCGAGCCGGATCCCCCCGCCCACGGGCAATTCGACGAGCGTCCCCCGGGGCAGGACAAGGTACTGGTGGAACAACAGGAAGAACGCGAGCGGGAACAGGACGCACAGGAACGGGATGGCGTCCCATTGTCCGCGAAGAACGCGGGTGGTGCGCGGGAATCTCATGGTTTCCGGTTGCCCGAAGCTTCGGCGACCAATCGCAGCGCCTCGGCACTGGCCTTTTCCATGTCGAGCACGATGGCGTTCACCCGCCCGACCAGGAAGTTGTGCGAGGCATGGCTGACGATCGCGATCCCGAGGCCGCCCGCGGCCGAGTACAACGATTGCCAAAGATGCTGGAAGAGATGCGCCGGCGCCGCGAACCCGCCCCCGGCCTGCAGGTCGTGGAACATGCCGATGAATCCGAACAACGTGCCCAGCAACCCGATCAGCGGCGCGATCTGCCCGATCGTCGCGAGCACGTTGAGGCGCGCCTCCAACCGCGGGACCTCCACCAACCCGACTTCCTCGATCGACTCCTCCACGCGCTCGCGTCCGCCGTCGCGCGCCAGGATCGCCGCCTTCACCAACCGCGACACCGGCCCCGGCGTCGCGTCGCAGATGGAGATGGCCTCCACGACGTTGTCGCGGCGGAGCACGTTCCGCACCCCCGCGAGGAACTCCACCGCGTTGATCTGTTCGCGGTGGTAGAAGAGGTAGCGGTCCACCGCGACGGCGATCATCGAGCCGCTCACGACGAGCAGCGGCAACAACATGACGCCGAACCGCGCCAGAAAACCGGGCTCCGGCAACGGCACGGCCGCATCGAGGGTGCTCGTGACTTCGGCGAGCAAAGGGCCGAACAACATGCTGCGGTTATAGGCCCGCAACCCCTCGAACCCCAACAAAAAGCACCGGCGCCGGCGTGCATCCGGCCCGGGGGCCGACGCCCGCGGCACCGTTCCGGCCATGCCGCGGGGGGCGAAACCCCGGGGTTCCGCGGCGAAAACGGTGGTTCGGTCCCGGCCGCACCGGTTCCCCCGCGAGCATGGCCTTCCCCCTTTCCCCTTCGCGCGTTCCCCTCTAGTCTCGCCGCGTGCCTGAGCGTCCGTCCGACGGCGAAAGAGTCTACCAAGGGGTTCCCGTCTCCGGCGGCGTCGCCCATGGCCGCGTCATCGTGCTCGGGCAATCGGCCCGGAACATCCTTCGACGCGAATTGCCGGAGGCCGACGTCGATGCCGAACTGGCCCGCCTCCAGTCCGCGCTCACCCAGACCCGCCGCGACCTGCTCGAGGTCCAGCGCCAGGTGGAGGAAGCCCTCGGCCGGCAGGAGGCGTCGGTCTTCGACGCCCACCTGCTGGTCCTCGAGGACCCCATGCTCCTCGACGAGGTCCACCGGTTGATCCGCGACCACCGCGTGAACGCCGAATCGGCCTACCAGCAGGTTTCCGAAAAGTACGCCGCGGCCCTCGGCGCCCTCGAGGACGACTATCTCCGCGAACGCGCCGCGGACATCCGCGACATCTCGGGCCGCGTGCTCGACCACCTGTTGGGACACCGCTCGGAACGCGATCTGCGCTCGCTGCCCGAGCCCTGCATCATCCTCGCGCCCGACCTCGCCCCGAGCACGACCGCGACCCTGGACCGGGCCCACGTGCTGGGGTTCGCGACGGATGGCGGCGGGACCACGAGCCACACGGCGATCATGGCCCGGAAACTCGGGATCCCGGCGGTGGTCGGCCTCGGCGACATCACCGCGCGGGTGCGCAACGGGGAATATGCCCTCCTGGACGGCCACGGCGGCGTGCTCACCATCAACCCGACCGACCAGACCCTGTTCGAGTACGGCCAACTGAAGCAGCGGCGGGCCGCGTTGGACGAACGGCTCGGCGCCCTGCGCGAACAACCGGCGGTCACCCTCGACGGCCACAGCATCCACCTCGCCGCCAACATCGACCATCCGGACGACACCCAGGCCGTGCGGGCGTGCGGCGCCGAGGGCGTGGGACTGTTCCGCAGCGAATTCCTTTTCCTGAACCGCCGCGATCTGCCGTCCGAGGACGAACAGTTCGAGGCCTACCGGCGGGTTGCCGAGGCGGTCGCGCCCAACCCGGCGATGATACGGACGCTCGACATCGGCGGCGACAAACTTCCGGCCGCCTGGGCGCGGCTCGGGGAGCAAAACCCGTTCCTCGGATGGCGTGCCATCCGGATCTGCCTCGACCAACCGGAACTGTTCCGGACCCAACTCCGCGCCATCCTCCGTGCCAGTGCCCACGGACGGGTCAAGATCATGTTCCCGATGATCAGCAGCATCGCCGAACTCCGCGGCGCCAACGCCTCCCTGGAACGGTGCCGCGAGGAACTGCGCGACGAGAACGTCCCGTTCGACCCCGGCCTCGAGGTCGGCATCATGATCGAGGTCCCCGGGGCCGCGTTGATCGCCGACGTCCTCGCCCGCGAGGCCCAGTTCCTCAGCATCGGCACCAACGACCTCACCGGGTACACCCTGGCCGTCGACCGCATGAACGATCGGGTGGCACCCCTGTTCGCCCCGACGCATCCCGGCGTGCTGCGACTGATCGAGATGACCATCGCCGCCGCGCGGCGGCACGGGCGCTGGGTGGGCGTCTGCGGCGAAATGGCCGGGGAACCCGCGTTGGTCCCCCTCCTGTTGGGACTCGGTGTCGACGAACTCTCCGTGACGCCCGCGTCCGTACCGTCGGTCAAGTTCCTCCTGCGCCGCCTCCGGGTCGCCGAAACCCAGGCCCTCGCCCGGTTCGCCCTCGATGCCGAGGACGCCGAGGACGTGCGGCAGCGTTCGCGGGCCCTCGCGATGCAGGCCGCCCCCGAATTGTTCGCGGGCAACTGACGCGGCCCTATCGCCGCACCCGCCGCGTGGTTTGCAAAAATTGCCCCCTTCCCAGCGGCCCACGGTTCGTTACGATTTGCCCGCCCACATGAACGTGCTCATTCTGGCTGCCGGTTACGCGACGCGCCTGTACCCGCTCACGCTGACCCAGCCCAAGCCCCTTTTGTCCGTCGCCGGCAAGCCGATGGTCGACTATGTCCTGGACAACCTGTCCGCGATCCCGGGCATCCACCGGGTCTACATCGTCACCAACGACAAATTCGCCGGCCATTTCCAGAAGTGGGCGGACCAATACCGGGCCACCAAATCCCGGCTCGAATTCACCATCGTCAACGACGGTTCGACGGACGACAGCAACAAGCTCGGGGCCATCGGCGATTTGAACCTCGTGCTGGAACGGGAGAAACTCGACGACGACCTGATCGTCGTGGCCGGCGACAACCTGTTCAACCAGTCGCTGGAGAAGTTCGGGGAGTTCTGCCGCGCCAAGAACCAGGTGGTGCTCGGCGTCTACGACGTCGGCAACCTCGACCAAGCGAAGAAGTACGGGGTGGTCGAAGTGGACTCCGCCGGGCAAATCGTCAGTTTCGTCGAGAAGCCGCAGCATCCCGCCAGCACCCAGATCGGGATTGCCCTCTATTATTACCCGCGGCATACCCTGCCCCGGATCCGCGAATACCTGGCCGCCGGCAACAATCCCGACCAACCGGGCCGTCTCATCCAGTGGCTTTATCCCCGCGTCCCGGTGCTCACGTGGACCATCCCGGGCATCTGGTACGACATCGGCTCGAAGGAAACCCTCGAGGAAGCCAACCGGATCTTCGCCCGTCGCTGATCCGGCTTCCGCCGATCCAACCGCCGGGCCACCCGGCGGGCGGCAGGGTTTTGCCGGAGGCAGCGAGGCCGGTCGTCCAAATGGAACCTTGACGGTTGGAGACCGGAAAACGTAGGTTTGGACACACAAGAGCTTCCTTGGCCGGGGTTGACCGGCACGCGCAAGTCGGAGGTGAAAACTGCCGACTTTTTTTTGTCTGCGCGGAGGGGCTTTGAGCGCGTATGAACGCAGAGTTTCTAGCGGTTCTGGAATATTGGGAGAAAGAAAAAGGCATCCCGAAGGAGCGCCTTTTGAACGCCGTTGAGGAGGCGCTGCTTGCCGCGGCCAAAAAGGCCGTGGGGCCCGCGCGCGAACTCCGCGTCTCCATCGACCCCAAAGCCGGCGACATCAAGGCGTGGGCCAAATTGATGGTCGCCGAGCGCATCGTCTCCAAACACGATCAAATTTCGGTCTTCGACGCCCGGCGCGCCGGTTTCCCGGATGCCAAACAAGGCGACGAGATCGAGGTGGAGGTCACCCCCGCCGGCTTCGGCCGCATCGCCGCCCAGTTTGCCAAGCAGGCGCTGATGCAGCAGGTGCGCCGTGCCGAAAAGGAACTCATCTTCGCGGAATTCAAGGACCGCGTCGGCGACATCGTCAGCGGGACGGTCCGCCGTTTCGAACGTTCCGACGTCGTCCTCGACCTCGGCAAGTTCGAGGCGCTCATGCCCAACCGCGAGCGCGTCCCCACCGAGGAATACCAGATCGGCGAACGCATCCGTTGCTACGTCAAGGACATCGAGCAGACCCCCCGGGGTCCCGAGATCATCCTTTCCCGCGCCGACCCCCAGTTCGTCCTCAAGTTGTTCCGCCTCGAGGTCAGCGAGATCAACGACAACACCATCGAGGTCAAGGGCATCGCCCGCGAACCCGGCTTCCGCACCAAGCTCGCCGTCTATTCCCGCGATTCCAAAGTCGATCCCGTCGGCGCCTGCGTCGGTCTTCGCGGCCAACGCGTCAAGAACATCGTCCGCGAACTCAACAACGAGAAGGTCGACATCATCCCGTGGTCGCCCGACGTCAAGACCTTCGTCGGCAACGCCCTCGCTCCCGCGAAACTCAAGAGTTTCCAGATCGACGAGCCCAACCACCGCGTCTATGTCCGTTGCGCGGCCGACCAACTTTCGCTGGCCATCGGCAAGCGCGGGCAGAATACCCGGCTGACCGAGCGCATCACCGGTTGGCGCATCACCATCGAACCCGAGGCCGACGCCGTGTCGGGCTTCGCCGACAAGGTCGAGCACGCCATCCGCGAATTCACCGTCATCCCCGGCATTTCCCGCGAGCACGCCCAAGTGCTCGTCAATGCCGGCTTCCACTCCGTCGAGGATCTTTCCCAGGTGGAGATCGTCGACCTCCAGGCGCTGCCGGAAATCGGCGACGCCGCCGCATCGATCCTCGAGGCCGCCCGCGGCGAAATGACCCGACGCAATACCGGAGAAAACGGCACGCCTGCGTGATTCGAATTCTCCACCCCGCCCCGCCCGCGCACCCTTGGGGTCCGGTCGGGGCGGTCGGATTTAAAAACTATACTGTATGCCCGTCCGTATTTACGAAATCGCCAAGAAGTTGAACCTCGAGAGCAAGGCCGTGCTCTCCAAGGCGAAGGAACTGGGCATCCATGCCGCCAAAGTCCCCTCGAGTTCCCTCGACAAGATCACCGCCGAATTCCTCGAGCAGCAGTTGACCCCGTTCGCAGGCCCCGCTCCCGTGTCTTCCGAACCCGTCGCCGCGGGTCCGGTCATGCTCATCCCCTCCGCTGATTCGTATCCGGAAGTGTACGCCGAGCCGGAACCCGAGGCGCCCGCCTCGTTCGAGCAGGAGTACGTCGAACCCACGGCTCCCGTGACGGCCGCAGCGCTCCCCGAACCCGCCGCCACCCCGGCCGTTGCCGCGGAGCCCCACGCGCCCACGCGCCGAACCGAGGCCCCGGACCCCGCACTTCCGGCCCCGACTCCCGCCGTCGCCGCCGAGCCAATCGCGGCGTCCGCGCCCGTCGCGGCCGAACCGGCACCGCAGACCCCGCCGGTCGCCCCCGCGCCCGTCGCCCCCGCCCCGCCCGCAGCCCCGACGGGCCCCCGGCCCGGTCTCGGAGAAAAAATCGGGTCCATCGATCTCTCCAAGATGGGTTATCGCCGCCCCGGCGCCGCGACACCGGCCGATGCCCGTGCCCGCGATGCCCGTGCTCCGGGCGCTCCCGCTCCCGTGGCGCGCCCCGGCAGCCCCGCCCCCGCTCCCCAGATGCGTCCGGGCCAGCCGCCCCAACGCCCCGGCTTTCCGCCGCAGGGCCGCCCCGGCGGTTTCCAACAGGGCCGCCCCGGTGGCCAATTCGGCAATCGTCCCGGCAACTACCAGCAGACCGGTCGTCCGGGATATCCCGGCCAACGCCCCGGTCCCCCCGCCCCGCAACGCACCGCCACCCCCCCGAAACCCCAGCTTTCGGTGGATGCCCCCAGCATCCAACTCCGCCCGCCCATCATCGTCCGCGAACTCGCGGAGAAGATGGGTCGCAAGCCCTTCCAGGTCATCGCCGACCTGATGCAGATGGGGGTGTTCGCCACGGTGACGCAGACCATCGATTCCGAGGTCGCCGTCAAGGTGTGCGCCAAACACGGGTTCCGTTTCGAAACCGAGAAGCGCGACAAGGCCGCCCACACGGTCAACGTCCCGCGCGAGCAAAAGGTCGAACTCGACCAGGACGATACCCCCGAGGAAATGCGGCCGCGGCCGCCCGTGATCACCATCATGGGTCACGTCGACCACGGCAAAACCTCGCTGCTCGACGTCATCCGCAAGTCGAACGTGGTCTCCGGCGAGGCCGGCGGCATCACCCAGCACATCGGCGCGTACACCATCGCGTACCCGCACCCGCTCCGGAAGGACGAGGTCATGCAGTTGACCTTCCTCGACACCCCGGGCCATGCCGCCTTCAGCGCCATGCGCGCCCGCGGCGCCAATGTCACCGACATCGTCGTCCTCGTCGTGGCCGCCAACGACGGCGTCATGCCCCAGACCCTCGAGGCCCTCGCCCACGCCAAGGCCGCCAAGGTCCCCATCATCGTCGCCATCAACAAGTGCGACCACCCGGCTGCCAATCCCATGCGGGTGAAGCAGCAACTCCAGGACAAGGGGCTCGTCCCCGACGATTGGGGCGGCGACACGCTCTACGTCGAGTGCTCCGCGATCACCAAACAGGGCGTCGACAAACTGATCGAGAGCATCCTGCTCCAGGCCGAGCTCATGGAGCTCAAGGCCAATCCCAAGCGCAACGCCAAGGGCAACGTCATCGAATCCGGCGTCGAGGCCGGCGGTCCCGTCGCCACCGTCCTGGTGCGCAAGGGCACGCTCCACATCGGCGACGTCATCCTCTGCGGCGAACGCTACGGACGCGTCCGCGCCATGATGAACGAGGACGGCCAACGCCTCAAGGAGGCCGGCCCGTCGAATGCCGTCCGCGTCCTCGGCCTCAACGGAGTCCCCGAGGCCGGCTCGGAGTTCAGCGCCGTCGACAACGAAAAGGCCGCCCGCGAACTCGCCGAGGAACGCACCGAGGAACGCAAGCGCCTCGAACTCGACGGCGTCCGCCCCCGCCGCACCACCCTCGAGGACATCTTCTGCAACATCACCCAGATGTCGGCCAAGGTGCTCAAGGTCATCGTCAAGGCCGACACCCAGGGCTCCGTCGAGGCCATCTGCGAGGCCCTCCGCAAGATCGAGACCGACAAGGTGCAGCTCGAGATCATCCACGGCGCCGTCGGTGACATCAAGGAGTCCGACGTCCACCTCGCCTCGTCCGCCAACGCCGTCATCCTCGGCTTCCATTCGCGCGTCGATTCCAGCGCCGCCGAAACCGCCAAGCACGAGGGCGTCCAGATCAAGCTCTACGCGATCATCTACGAACTCATCGACCACGTGAAGGAGTCGATGGCCGGACTCCTCGATCCCCTCCTCAAGGAGTCGATCGTCGGCCAGGCCGAGGTCCGCAAGGTGTTCGAACTCTCCAAGGGCGGCAATGTCGCCGGTTGCTCGGTCATCAACGGCCGCATCGTCCGCGGAAAGATGCGCGTCCGCCGCCGCAACAACGTCATCTACGAGGGCGTGTCCCTCACCCTCAAACGCTTCCAGGACGAGGTCAACGAGGTCCGGACCGGTCTCGAGTGCGGCATCCGCCTCGAGGGCTTCGACGACTTCCAGGAAGGCGACCTCATCGAGTGCTACGCCGTCGAGAAGGTCGCGCAGAAACTCGCCTAGCATCCGTCCGCGGCCCGGCCGGCGCTTCCCGCGCCGGCCGGCCGCGGCGGCGCTTTCCCATGTCCACACCGCCGCCCACCCCGAACCGCCGCATCCAACGCGTCTCGGAGCAGGTCCGTCGCGAACTCAGCGAGATCATCCGCCGCGAGTTCAACGTCGAGCACACCGGCTTGCTCACCGTCAACGAGGTCCGCACCGCCCCCGACCTCCGGACCGCCGTCGCCTACATCGGGTTCGTCGGCACCGCCGCCCAACGCCGCGATCTCCCCGACAAACTGCACGCCGCCGCCCCGCGCCTCCAGATCCTCCTCGGCGGCGCCCTCCGCCTGAAGTGGACCCCCGTTCTTTCCTTCGTCGTCGACGAATCCATCGAACGCGGCAACCGCGTCCTTGCCGTCCTCGAGGATCTCGAACGCCAGTCCCCGCCTCCCGGCAAACCCGCCGCCTGACCCCATGAAGGACTGTCCCAAGGTCGTCGAAAACATCCTCGACGCCCTCCGCGCCGCCGATTCCGTCTGCATCGTCGGACATGTCCGTCCCGACGGCGATTGCGTCGGCAGCCAACTCGGACTCGCCCTTGCCCTCGAGAACGCCGGCAAGAAGGTCACCGTCTGGAACGAGGACGCCGTCCCCCCCAAGCTCCGCTTCCTCGACCCCGAACGCCGCTTCCAGAAGCCTTCCGCCGGCAAGACATTCGACGTCGTCGTCGCCACCGACTGCGCCGCCTACGACCGCCTCGGGCGCGCGTGCGACCACATCGGCAACCGCGGCGTCTTCGTCAACATCGACCACCACGCCTCGAACACGAAATACGCCGACCTCAACTGGGTTTCCCCCCGCGAACCCAGCACCGGCGAACTCATCTTCGACCTCTGCAAATGGGCCGGCTGGAAGATCACCCGGCCCATCGCCGACTGCCTGTTCACCGCGGTGTCGACCGATACCGGCAGCTTCCAATATCCGAGCACCACGCCGGACACCCTCCAGACCGCCGCCGAACTGGTGGAGCGCGGCGCCGACCTCGGCCACATCTGCCAGGAGGTCTACCAGTCCTACCCGCTCACCCGGGTGAAGCTGCTCCGGCATCTCTACAGCACCTACCGCCTCGTCCACGCCGAACGCACCGCCTACTTCTGGCTCCGCAAACGCGACTACGCCCGCGCCGGCGCCGGCACCGAGGAAGCCGAGGGCCTCATCGACCACATCCGCTCCATCGAGGGCGTCGTCGTCGCCATCGTCTTCGAGGAGATCGACGCCGAACGCACCCGCGTCTCGTGGCGCTCCAAGAGCGGCCACGTGAACGTCGCTTCCCTCGCCGAACACTTCGGCGGCGGTGGCCACAAGGCCGCTGCCGGCGCCCGCATCGAGGGCCGCCCCCTCGGCGTCCAACGCCGCGTCCTCGGCGCCGTCAAACGCGCCCTCGACGCCGTCCGCTGACCCCCCCCTTTCGCATGCTCCAGTTCTCCGCCTTCGACGGCGCCTTGCTCGTCGACAAACCCCCCGGCTGCACCTCCCACGACGTCGTCGACCGCGTCCGCCGTCGCTTCGGGATCAAGAAGGTCGGCCACTGCGGCACCCTCGACCCCGCCGCCACCGGACTCCTCATGCTCGTCCTCGGGCAGGCCACCCGCCTCTCCGACAAATTCATGGCCGCGGACAAGGTCTACGAGGGCGATCTCAAGCTCGGCGAGGCCACCGATTCCTACGACGCCGACGGCGAGATCACCGCGTCGCTCCCGGTCCCGCCCATCACGCTCGAGCAACTCAATGCCGAGGCCGACGCGTTCCTCGGCGACCAGCAGCAGTTGCCCCCCATGGTCAGCGCCGTGAAGATCAAGGGCGTCCCCCTCTACAAACTCGCGCGCAAGGGGCAGGAGGTCGAGCGCACCCCGCGCTTCGTCCACATCTACAGCTTCCGCTTCAGCGCCTACGCCGAACCCATCGCCCACTTCCGCCTCGCCTGCACCAAGGGCACCTACGTGCGCACCATCGCCCACGAGATCGGACAGAAGCTCGGCTGCGGCGCCCATCTCGTCGGCCTGCGCCGCCTCGCGAGCGGCAAGTTCGACGTCGCCGATGCCCATCCCCTCGACACCATCCTGTCCTGGGACGAAGCCGCGCTCACCCGCGCGGTGATCCCGTTCCTCAAACTGAAAACGTTCGAGTGAACCCGGCCACGCGCGTCCTCCAACAGCCGGCGGATCTCGGCCGGCCCGCGTCCGGCGCGTGCCTCGCGCTCGGCATGTTCGACGGCGTCCACATCGGGCACCAACACCTCGTCCGCGTCCTCCTCGACGATGCCCGGCGCCTCGGCGTCCCCGCCGTCGTCGTCACCTTCGATCCCCATCCCCTCCGCGTCGTCCGGCCCGACCGCGCGCCGCGCCTCCTCCAGTCCCTTCCCCAGCGTCTCCGCGCGCTCGCCGCCCTCGGGCCCGACGCGATCCTCGTCGTCCCGTTCGACGAGGCCCTCAGCCGGGTCGACGGCGCCGACTTCATCCGCACCCTGGCCGATGGCTTCCACCATCTCCGGTCGGTCACCGTCGGCGAGTCGTTCCAGTTCGGCCACGACCGCAGCGGCGACGTGCCGCTGCTTCGCCGACTCGGCGCCGCGCTCGGCTTCGGGGTGAATGCCGTCGCCCCCGTCCGCGACGACGGCCAACCCGTCAGCAGCACCCGCGTCCGCACCGCCCTGCGCGAGGGTCGTCTCGACGAGGTCGCCCGTCTCCTCGGCCGTCCCTACTCGATCGCCGGCACCGTCGTTCCCGGCGACCGCCGCGGCCATGCCCTCGGCTTTCCGACGGCGAACCTCGACGTGCCCGAGCGCGAACTCCCGCCCCTCGGCGTCTACCCCGCGCGACTCGTCGTCGACGGCATCCGCCACGACGCCGTCCTCAATCTCGGCAATCGTCCCACCGTCGATGCCGCCGCCACCGTCCCGCGGCTCGAGATCCACGTGCTCGATTTCGACGGCGATCTGTACGGGCGCGAACTCGAGGTCGAATTCGGCGCGCGACTCCGGCCCGAACACCGGTTTGAATCCCTCGACGCGTTGCGCGCGCAGATCGCCCGCGACGTCGCCGCGGCCCGCGGGGCCCTCGCCGGGTCGTGAAACCGGGCGCGGCATCGCGGCACACCGCGATGGGACAGCCGGTCAGGAGACCATGACGCCGCACCCGCACGAACGGATCACGTTCCGACAGGAACGTTGGCGGTCCGCGTGCTCCGGCGTCCTCGAGACCGCCGGCAACACCTTCCTGCTGCTCGTCGCCACCCGCCATTTCGAGGCGGGCGCCGTCGCCAAGGCGTTGGTCGCCGCCGGCGGATCCACCGGCCTGCTCCTCTCGCCCGTCGTCGTCAACGTCGCCCAACGCCTCCGCGTTCCGGCGACCCGGGCGGTGGGCTGGCTGCTCGCGTGCGGCGCCGTGGCCGCCCTGGTGGCGGCCTGCGTTCCCACGAGCGCGCCCGCCCTCTACGCCGTGGCCTGCGTCCTCGCCCTCGCCACCAGTTCCGCGGCGATCCCGCTGATGACGCAGGTCTATCACGACAACTATCCCGCCGAACGCCGCGGCAAACTATACTCGCGAACCTTCATGCTGCGGATCGCCGCCGCCGTCGTGTTCGCCTTCGTCGGCGGCCAATGGCTCGAACCCGGCTTCGCCCGGCTCTTTCCCGGATCGCCCCTCGCCGCGCAAGCCGACGGACTCATCGGCGCCGTCCCCGGCCGTTTCCGGTGGCTCGTCGTCGCGTTCGCATTGGCGTTCGGGATCGGTGCCGCCGCCGTCCGGCGCATCCCCTCCAACCCGCTGCCCCCCGCCGCCGGCTCGCACCCGTTCCACGCCCTTCGCTACATCCGCGAGGACCGTCTCTTCCGCCAGGCCCTGGTCGCCTGGATGCTCATGGGCTTTGCCAACCTCGCCATGCTCCCCATGCGCGTCGAATACCTCGGCAACCCGCGCTACGGCCTCTCCAAGACCGCCGGCCAGATCGCCATCCTCACCCTGGTCATCCCCAACCTCGCCCGCCTCCTCCTGAGCCCGGTGTGGGGGTTCCTGTTCGACCGGATGAA
>Ga0114969_10001915_pt1 | contig 17368 bp, 18 predicted proteins | sample M_130807_MF_Meta_FD_87316 | JGI IMG/M metagenome (GOLD analysis project Ga0114969, IMG submission 87316) | Freshwater microbial communities from Lake Montjoie, Canada to study carbon cycling - M_130807_MF_MetaG | ecosystem: Environmental > Aquatic > Freshwater > Lake | place: Lake Montjoie...
ACCTGCGGGCGGCCCAGTCGGCGCGGATGCCCGCCTCGGCGGCGGCCGTCACCCGTTGCCCGCGCTGTCGGCGGGTCGCCTGGCGCGGCACGCAGTTCGACCGCATCGAAGCGGAGTTGACGGGGTTGGGGATCGCCGGGCCGGGTTCGTTCCGGTGCACGACCCCGAGCCGCCCGACGGGGGCATCGGCCGCGGGGGTGTTGGGATGAGTGGCGCGGCTTCCTTCGACCCGACGAGCGTCGGCTCCGACCCGTTTGCGGCGGCGCTGCCCGCGGGGCCATGTCCCCGGTGCGAGCGCGAGGTGCTCGCGTACGCGATCCCGGGTGAGGACGACGAGGAGACCTGGCTCTGCGTCCACTGCGACGGCCCGCTCTCCGGCATCGACTTCTTCTCCGAGGGCGATCTCGAGCGGCTCGGCTACGATCTGCGCGACCCGCTCGCCGCCGGTTGCGCCACGGGTTGTGCAAGCGGTGGTTGCTCGACCAAGCCCCGAACGATCGACGAGATCCTGACCCGGCATCGCCGCCTCTGAGGGCGGATCCCCGGCCGCCGCCGCGGGCGGCGCTTCAGGCTCGCCCGAGTTGGCGGAGCCCCTCGTAGAGGACGACCGACACCGCGTTGGCGAGGTTCAGGCTGCGCACCGCCGTGCCCTCCATCGGGATGCGCCAGAGCGGGGTGAGGGCGACCCGCAGATCTTCGGGAAGTCCCTTGCTCTCGCCGCCGAAGACGAGCGCGTCGTCCTCCCGGAAGGCGATCCGGGTGTAGGAATCGGCGCCGTGCGAGCTGAAGGCGTGCAGGCGCGCCGGGCGGCGCGCCGCGAGGAATCCCGCCCAGTCCGCGTGCACCGCGAGGTCGACGTGCGGCCAGTAGTCGAGGCCGGCGCGCTTCAGGTAGCGGTCCTCGAGCGAGAAGCCGAGCTTGCCGACGAGGTGCAGGCGGCTCACGGTGGCCGCGCAGAGGCGGGCGATCGAGCCGGTGTTCTGCGGGATCTCGGGCGCGACCAGGACGACGTCCACCGGCGACTCAGTCCGCCTTGGCGGGGCGGATCTCCTGGTGGGCGCCACCCGGCAGCGGCAACACGAAGCGCTCGGCGCGGGCCTCGACATGCCCGAGCAATTCGGCCTGCGCGCCGCGCAGGAAGCGCGCGGGGAAGGCGCCCCCCTTCACGTCGCAATAGAGCACGTGGCCGTCGCCCAGACGCAGCGAGCCGGTGGAGAGTTCCTCGCGGATGCCGTCGTTCAACTCGATGGTGAAGCCCTGCGCGGGGTCGCCGTCGACCCGGACGACGACCCAGGCAGTGTCGTCGACCACGATGCGAGCGCGCTCGTCGCCGATGACGAGCCACCAGGCACCGTCGCCGTCCCGGGTCACGTGGCGGGAGAAGAGGTCGGCGATCCGCCGGTTCTCGATCGGCTCGTCGTCGGAGTACCAGCGGCCGTCGCGACCGAAGCGGATGGTCATGTTCTCGATCGCCCAGAATCCCGCGCGCGCCATGCCGTGAGGATACCGCCGGCCCGCGGGAGCGGCAACGGTGGTGCGCGCGGTGCGGCGCGCACACCGCTGGATTCAGATCGTCTTCAGGTATTCGAGGACGGCGCGTCGCTCGGCCTCGGAGAGATGGTCGCCGAAGGGATGGCCCGCGTTCGACTGGCTCCACCACGAGGTGTCGTACACGTACTTGCGCTCCGGCTCGGGTACCGAGTCTTGGCCGCCCTGCACCTCGACCCACGGCCAGCCGAGCGCCTCCGCGTCGTAGTGGCTGCTGTCCTGGTCGACGCGTCGCCACGCCGTGGGGCGCGCCGGGCCGTTCAGCACGAGTTCGATCGTCGGCACCGAAGCGTTGTGGAGATACGGGGCGGTGGCCCAGATCCCGTCGAGCGGCGGCGGCATGTAGCCGGGAAACGGGTCGTTCGGCACCATGCGGGTGACGCCGCCGTAGAACGAGGCGTTGTACCACTCGACCAGTTCGGGCGAGTGGACGACACCGAGGTTCGCGACGACCGGGTCGGTGCCGATCACGTCGAGCGGGATGAGCAGGTTGGGGTAGGTGTCGTGCGCGTCGTCGAGGGGGTCGTCGGCGTAGGTGCCGTGGCAGCCGGCACAGTTCCGCGTGAAGACGGATTTGCCCTCCGCCGCGAGTGCGCGGTCGACCGGGCGGGTCCAGAGCGGCGCACGCAGGCTCGCGATGTAGGCCTGGATGTCGCGGAACATCGCATCGACCTCGCGGGCGCGGTCGACGTCGTCGACGCAGACAGAGGTCGCGAGCGCCATCGTGCCGCGGTGGTCGCCGCGGGCCATGCCATTGTAGAACAGCGCGTTCTTCTTGTGCGCGCGCCACCACGGCGGTGGATCCGAGGTGAGCGTGTAGTCGGCGATCGGGCTGCCGTCGACGTCCACCGGGTGGATCTGCGTGACCGGCACGTCGCTCCACGCGAGCGTGTCGCGATCATGGTGGACCATGAGGATGACGGCGTAGAGTTCGGCCGGGTTGTTGCCGACCGCTCGCATGACCGTGGCCGGCGCGAGGGTCGCCGCGCGGCCCAGCATCTTGTTCAGGTTGTCCTTCTCGGCCGGCGTGAGTCCGAGCAGGTCGAGGATCTCCGGCGCGAGCGGTCCGGTGCCGTTTCCGCCGAGCCGACCGGTGAAGTCGGCGTTCGCGTTGCCCAGCCCGACGATCACCTCGCCGTCGAACTTGCCGCCGTGGCACATGAGGCAGTTGGCGTTCACGACCTCGGCGCCGTCGGGCGCGGTGAAGACGTTGAGCGAGTAGGGCATGTCGGCGTTCTTGCCCTCACGCCCCGGGATGTGGTCGGCGGTCGTCGCCCCGAAGCCGCCGGAGACGACCGGGCCCCAGACGGGATTCGAATAGAGCGAGTAGGGAATGCCGCAGGTCATGAAGTCGCCGTTGAGCAGCATGTGGCGGCCGGCCTCCGGATCGCCCACCTCCTGCGGCTCGGCCGCGAGGTGCGCCCCGGAATTCCAGGGTCCGACGGCGGGCACTCCATCGCCGCCGGGCGCGGGTCCGCTATCGGAGCAGGCCGAGGCGAGCAGCGCGAGCAGGGCGATGCCCGGCGCACATCGCCACCGGCGGCGTGGGAGGTCGCCCTGGCGGGGTCGCAAGCGGTGGTGGGTTTCGGATCGCATCGGTCCCTCTGGCCGGCGTCCTATCAGGTGCCCCGCCGCCCGGACAACGTACGACGTGCAGCGGCTGGCGCCGCGGTCCCTGTCGGCCGGCGGGGCGACGACAGGCGCATGGCACCCTGCCACGCGATGCGATAGACCCGAAGTCGTCCGATGATCCCCGTCCTGCTCCAGCTGGGTCCGCTCAAGCTCTACAGCTTCGGGGCCATGCTCGCGCTCGCCTTCCTCGGCGCCGGGGCGGTGATCGAGCGGGGGTTCGAACGCCGCGGACTCGACCGGGGGCACGTGACCTCGATCGTCACCTGGGCGGCCGTCGGCGGCATCCTCGGCTCGCGCATCCTCGCCCTCTTGAACGACTGGCAGGGCTTCCTCTCGGCCCCGCTCGACCGGCTCATCACCGGCGCGGGTTTCGTCTGGTATGGCGGACTCGTCGGCGGATTCGTCGCAGTGACGGCCTACGTCGTGCGCAGCGGCCTGCCATGGCCAGTCGTCGTCGACGCGATCGCACCGGGCCTTGCGCTCGGACAGGCCATCGGGCGCATCGGCTGCCAGCTCTCGGGCGACGGCGATTGGGGTGGGCCATCCACGCTGCCCTGGGCGATGGCCTACACCCGCGCCATCTTCGGCTGGTCGCATCCCGACGGCTTTCGCGTCCACCCCGCACCCGTCTATGAAAGCCTGCTGTATGCGGGGATCTTCCTCTGGCTGCTCGCACTCTCGCGGCGCGAGGGCGAGGACCGGTACGCACCGGGTTCGGTGCTCTGCGCCTACCTGGTGCTCTCAGGGCTCGCGCGGTTCCTCGTCGAAATCGTGCGCATCGAGCCGCGCCTGTGGCTCGGGCTCACCGAGGCGCAGTGGTTCGGGATCGCGAGCATGCTCCTCGGTGGACTCGGCCTGGTCTGGGCGCAGCGACACCAGCGCAGGATCGTCGGGCTCCCCCTCATCGTGCTCGGCCTGACGCTCGCCGGCGTGGCGAGCGGCTGCAAGGGGTCGCCCACGGCCCCCGACTTCGTCGCCCAGGACCTCGCGGGGCAGGCGGTACGGCTCTCGTCGCAGCGCGGCAAGGTGGTCTTTCTGAACCTCTGGACGACCTGGTGCCCGCCGTGTCGCAGCGAGATGCCGGCGATGGAGGCGCTTGCGGAGAAGCTCGGCGCCCAGGACTTTGTCATGCTCGCCGTAAGCGAGGACGACGGCAGCGAACCGGTGCGCCGATTCGTCGACGAGATGAAGATCACTTTTCCGGTCCTCGTCGACTCGACCGGCGAGATCGGGCGGCGCTACGGCATCACCGGCTACCCCGAGACCTTCATCATCGACCGGGAGGGCCGCCAACTGGCCCGCTTCATCGGGCCGCGCGACTGGCGGGACCCGGCGATCGAACGTGATCTGAAGACGCTCATCGACACCGGGAAGTGGGTCCGCGGGCCCGACGGGAACTGAGACCGGCCCGGCCCCCCGGACCGGGTGGCGACCGGTGCAGTTGACGCCCCTGCGACCCCGTGCCACCCTGAAAATGAAAGTCGTTTTCAGGGGAATCATGAGAGCCCGCGCCGTCCTCCTCTTCGTCCTCGCCCTGCCGTTCGTCGGCTGGAAAGGGGGCTTCGCTCTGGTCGCGGCGCCCCCAGCGGCGGCGGCGACGACCGGACTGTCGGGCAACGATCCGGGCGCGCCCTCGCCCGGGCCGGCCGACGCGCCCCTCTCCGACGACCTCGCGACGCTCACCGCCGCCGTCAAACTCGTCTCCCAGGAGTACGGTCTTGCCGTCGACGACACGGGCAAGGTGAAGGACGAGGTCGAGATCGGCGAGGCGGAGCTGTTTTGCGACCAGGCGCGAATGCGTTTGGAGAAACTCGCGCCGCGGCTCCGGGCGGACGAGGCGGCGATCGGCCGCGGTCGTGACGCGATCGCGGCGCTCACCGGCGCGGTCGGCGCGCGCAAGCCGCCGGCCGAGGTGGCGTCCCTGTCGCGGGCCGCGACCGCGACGCTGCTCGCGCTTGGTCCGGCCGAAAGTGGCGCGACGGCGGGCCTCCGCGCGGCGACCGCGCAGGCGGACCGTGCCATCGAGGCCGAGCAGGTGGCCGGCGACTACCGGATCGGCGTGCTCACCGAGCCCACGCAGCCGATTTTCCGGAGAGGAGCCGGCGGCATGGCTGAGAAGGTTGCGCCGCCGGCGGACTCGACGACCTATCTCGGCGTGGTCCTGCGCGAGCGACGCAGCAAGCGCTTCCTGCCGGGCTCGGTGGTCACGGCGGAGTTCCTCGACGCCGGCGACGAGGTGGTGGCAAAGGCCGAACTCGCACCCCTGTGGGGGGATTTTCAGCAGTACGGGGCCAACCTGCCCGCGCCGACCGGGGCGAAGGGCCGGCTGCGCATTCACGTCGAAGCGCCGCACCACGACCGTCACGGCGACATGCTCGGGGTCGTGGCAAAACCGGCCGACGTGGTCTTCGACTACTCGATCGAGGGCGGGCACCCGGTCTTCCCGCCGGCGCCCCCCGCGCCCGTCGACGCCGACTACTCGATCGGCGACGACATCCTCGAGGGCTTCGCTGCGGCGCGCAACGAGGCGCAAGCGGGCGGCTACCGCATCGGCTTCGTCGTCGAGCCGCCCGAGCCGTTCTGGATCTGGACCGACGGCCCGCAGTTGAAGGCGGTGCGACCGCAGGACACGCACCACCTCGAGGTGGTGCTGCAGGATCGCAGCACCGGATTGCTCGTGCCGGGGGCCGATGTCACGCTCGTTCTCACCCCGAAGTCGGGTGGTGTGCCGGTGAAGGTTCCGCTGCACGGACTGCTGTCGGCCTTCCAGCACTACGGCGAGACCCTGCAGGTGCGGCCTGGCGAGTACCGGGTGGAGATCGACGTGGCTCCCCCGCGGATCGGCACGCTCGGCGAGCCGCGTTTTCTCGGAAACGCATCCACCGCATTCGATTGGCGGGTCGAAAAGCCCGCGGAGGAGACCAAGGGATGATCCTCGCAACTGCGTTCGGAAGCCCGGACTTCCGCCGCTGCACCGCGCGGCGCGGCGCGGCACTCCTCGGCCTGTTCGGCCTGCTCCTCTCGGGGCTCGTGTTCGACGCGCGGCCGTCTCGTGCCGCCGAGGAGACCCTGGCCTCGCTCGATGCGCGGCTCGACCAGGCCCGGGCCCTCTACGCGAGCGATGCCGTTCGGGCGCGGGAGATCGTCGGCGACGCCTTTCTCGCGTTCGAGTCCTCGGGCCTCGATCGCAAGCTCGCCGTGCGCGACCCGGCCGCGTACAAGGCGCTCGAGGCGGACTGGATGAAACTCGTCTCGCGGATGCGCGCCGGCGCGCCCCAGACGGAGATCGACGGACTGCACGCGGCGATCCGCGGTCGGCTCGACGGGGTGTCGCCAGGCTCGTCGAGCGGTGGCAGGGGGGCGCTCTTCGCGAACTCGCTGCTGATCATCCTGCGCGAGGGCTTCGAGGCGATCCTGATCCTGTCGGCGGTGGCGACCTCGCTGCGCGCGAGCGGTCGCACCGCGGTGCTGCGGCCCTTTTACGGAGGAGCGGTCGCGGCGGTCGCCGCGAGCCTAGGACTCGCCGCAGTCGCCCACCGGGCGGGTGGCTTCGGTGCGGGGCGCGAGGCGATCGAGGGACTCACCTGCCTGCTCGCCGTCGTGGTGCTCTTCTTCACCTCCTACTGGCTGATCTCCCGCGTCGAAGGGCGGCGCTGGCAGGAGTTCATCCGCGACTCGGTGAAGCGGGCGGCGTCTTCCGACCACTTAGGCGGCCTTGCGATGCTCGCCTTCCTCGTGGTCTTCCGCGAGGGCTTCGAGACGGTGCTCTTCTACCAGGCGCTGGCGGTCGAGGCCCTCGGGACGACCGGCGGCACGGCCGCGGTGGCGGGTGGCCTCGTCGTCGGACTGTTGCTGCTGGGACTTCTCTACGGCGCGATCCACTGGTTCGGCGTCCGCGTCCCGATGCGCCCGTTCTTCGCGGTCACCGGAGGGCTGCTCTACCTGCTCGCGATCAAGTTCGCGGGCGTCGGCATCCGCGAGTTGCAGGAGGCGGGCTGGCTCGGCCAGCACCCCGTCGCATGGATGCCGGACGCCGCGTGGCTGCGCGACTGGCTCGGCGTCTTCCCCGACGCGCTCGCGCTGGCGCTGCAGGGACTTCTCGTGCTGGCGCTCGTCGTCGGTTGGTTCTGGTCGCGCCGGCCCGACGTGCCCTCGGTCGGAACCGCGGCGGCGCGCCAAGCGGCCTGACGATCGTGCTCCCGCCTCGGGTCCTCGGGACGCTCGCGGTGGCCGCACTTCTCTTCGCGGGGCTGGGCGTGCCGGGTCCGCGTCGGGCCGCGGCACAGGATCCGCCCGCAGCCGAGGTGAACCGGGTGAACCCGCTCGCGGCGGACCCGACGGCTGTCGGGCGGGGCCGAGGCCTGTTCGTCCAGAATTGCGCGCCCTGCCACGGGGTCGAGGCCGATGGGCATGGTCCTGGTTCGGTCGGGCTCACGCCTCCGCCCGCAAACTTGGCCGGGCCGGACGTCGTGCCCCGGTACAGCGACGGCTACCTGTTCTGGCGCATCTCCAAAGGCAAGCGGGGCTCGGCGATGCCGTCCTTCCAGCATTCCCTGGGCGAAGCGGAGCGCTGGTCGATCGTCGCCTGGTTGCGCTCGCTGCCGCAACGGGCGCCCGGCCCGGCAGCGGATCGAGACCCGATCGTGTCGGCCCATTGACGCCGACACCCGACGGTTGGGCCGGGGCCGGGTGCGCGTTGCGCCCGGCGGGGTCGGTTGGAATCCCGCGGGCGGGCCGCGGCCGAATCCGCTAGAGTGAACCACGGGTTGCGCAGTCCGCGACCTGCTGGGAGAACGAGATCGATGAAGGCCCCCCGAGACGGTCGTCGCCGCGCCATCCTTACCCTGCTCGCTTTCGCCGCGTGCATGGCGATCCTCTTTTCGGGCGGCCGCGCCGTCGAGCGGGTCGCGGCGGTCCCCAAGGAGACCTACGACGATCTCGAGACCTTCACGAACATCCTCTCGATCGTCCAGAAGAACTACGTCGACGAGGTGACGACGAAGCAGCTCCTCGAGGGCGCCGTCAACGGCATGCTGGGTTCGCTCGACCCGCACAGCGCCTACCTCACGCCCGAACTCTACAAGGAACTCCAGGTCGACACGAAGGGCAGTTTCGGCGGCCTCGGCATCGAGATCACCAACAAGGGTGGCGTGCTCACGGTGGTCTCGCCGATCGAGGACACGCCGGCGGCGCGCGCCGGTCTCCACCCCGGCGACCAGATCATCAAGATCGACGGCGATCTCACCAAGGACATATCGCTCGTGGACGCCGTGAAGAAGATGCGCGGCCCCCTCGGCACGAAGGTGAACCTGGCGATCCGGCGCGAGGGCGTCGCACGCCTGCTCGACTTCACGCTGGTGCGCGAGAACATCCAGGTGCAGAGCGTCAAGTGGCGCAGCCTCGGCGACGGCTACGGCTACGTGCGGATCACGCAGTTCCAGGAGCACACCGGCGAGGCGCTCGACGAGGCGCTCCAGAAACTGAGCCGCGGCGATGACGCCAACCTGCGCGGACTGGTGCTCGACCTGCGCAACGATCCGGGCGGGCTGCTCTCGCAGGCAGTCGCGGTTTCCGACACCTTCCTCGACTCGGGCATGATCGTCTACACCGACGGCCGCCTCGAGAACCAGAAGCAGAAGTACTTCGCGCGCAAGCAGGGCAGCCACGTCGACTTCCCGGTCATCGTGCTCGTGAACGGCGGTACGGCGAGCGCGGCCGAGATCGTGGCCGGCGCCCTGCAGGACCACAAGCGCGCGCTCGTCCTTGGCACGCAGACCTTCGGCAAGGGCTCGGTGCAGACGATCCTGCCGCTCGACGACCAGTCGGCGCTGCGCCTGACGACGGCCCGCTACTTCACGCCCAACGGACGCTCGATCCAGGCGACCGGCATCAAGCCCGACATCGAGATGGAGAATGTCGTGCAGGTCGCCGGCGAGACGCGCCGTGGCGATCCGCAGTTCCTGCGCGAGGCGAATCTGCCGAAGCACCTCGACAACCCGACCGGGGGATCCGCGGAGCCGGCACCCAAGGCGACCGCGGAGCCGGCCAAGGGTGACGGCAAGCCGCGCTCGAAGGCCGGTGCCGCCGCACCCGAGGACGGAGACGACGAGCCGGTCGATCCGGGCTTGACCGTGATGGGCGAGCCGGGAAAGGATCCGCAGCTCGACCGGGCGCTCGAGTTGCTCAAGAGCTGGCAGGTCTTCAAGACGCTGCAAGCGAAGAAGGGCTGAGTCGGCGGGGCGAGTCGGGCGATGCCGCCGCTCTCCGTTCCACCTACTCCCGCGGCCGGGCCCGCGTCGGAGGCCCGGCCGCGCGGCATCGGCATCCGAGCCCTGGTCGACCGCATCCAGCTCGCACTGGTCGAGAACTTCCCGGGCCGTCTGTGGGTCGAGGGCGAGGTCTCGAACTACAAGGTTCATCGCACGAGCGGCCACGCCTTCTTCACCCTGAAGGAGGGCGATGCCCAGGTCGAGGCCGTTCTCTGGAGCAGCCGGCGCGCGGTGCTGCGCTTCACGCCGACCGACGGCCTGCAGGTGCTGGCGCTGCTCTCCAAGGTCGATTTCTACGCACCGCAGGGACGGCTTCGGGTGCAGGTAGAGCGACTCGAGCCGCAGGGTCAGGGCGCTCTCCACCAGGCGCGCGAGGAGTTGCGCAGGAAACTGCACGCCGAAGGGCTGTTCGCCCCCGAGCGCAAGCGCAGGCTGCCGGTCCTGCCGCGGGCCGTCGGGATCGCGACCGCGCGGCCGAGCGCCGCTCTGCAGGATCTGCTGCGCACCCTCGACGGCAGGTTCCCCGCCCGCCGGGTGCTGCTTCGTCCGTGTCTCGTGCAGGGTGCCGGTGCGGCTGCGGACGTTGCCGCGGCGCTCGACGAGCTGAACCGCGACGGCAGCGTCGACGTGATCGTGGTCGCACGGGGCGGTGGTTCCACGGAGGACCTCGGGGCCTTCAACGACGAGGCCGTGGTGCGTGCGATCGCGCGCTCCCGCATCCCGGTGGTCTCGGCCGTCGGGCACGAGTCGGACTGGACGCTTGCCGACGAGGTCGCCGACCTGCGGGTGTCGACGCCGACCGCGGCCGCGTCCGCGGTCATGCCCAGGCACGCGCAATTGCTCGGGGACTTGAACCAACTCGGCGAGCGCCTGCGCGGTGCCGCCTTGCGGAGGGTCGAGACGGCCCGGCACAGGATGGCGACGCAGGAGGCGAGGCTCGGCGACCCTCGGCGTCGTATCGACGAGTCCCGCCTGCGCGTCGATCAGTTGGTCGGGCGCGCCCGGGAGGCGCTTTCCCGGGCAAGGCAGCGCGCCCACTCGACTCTCGGGGGACTCGAGAGCCGGCTCGACCGCGGTCGCCCGGCGACGGCGGCGCTGCGCACCCGTGCGGAGCGCCTCGGTGAACGCATGGAGGCGGCGACGCGGGCCGGGCTCGCCGCGGCGCACGGCGAGGTCGCCCGCGAACAGGCGCGCCTCGACGCCCTCTCGCCGCTCGCGGTGCTGACACGCGGATTCGCGGTCGTGCGCCGCACCGACGGTGCGATCGTGCGCCGCGCCGCGACGCTCGCGGTCGGAGAGGAGGTTCGCCTCCTGCTCGCCGAGGGCGCGGCACATGCGGCCGTGCTAGGGATCGACCCGACGCCGGGGCCGGGCGGCAGCGCGGTCGCGGCGCCGGCGCAGACGGCGGAGTCTCCCCCGGCGGGGACGCCGCGCAGGAGTCGGGGTTGAGCGATCGGACGACGGACATCGCGGGCTTGAGCTTCGAGGACGCCATGCGCGAACTCGAGGCGATCGTCGGACGCCTCGAACAGGGCGGTGCCACGCTCGACGAGTCGCTCGGTGCCTTCGAGAAGGGCGTGGCCCTGCTGCGCGTGCTGCACGGCCGCCTCGATGAGGTAGAGAAGCGCGTCGAGGTTCTGGTGCGCGACGCGGCAGGCGTGCTGCGCGTACGCGCCGTGGGCGACGCGGACAAGTGACGCCGTCGGCCCTCGATCGACGCCTCGCGGCCCGCAAGCGCGAGACCGAAGCGGCGCTGCGCGCCGTGATCGTCCGCGGAAGTGCCTGGCCCCCGCGGTTGCGCGCGGCGATGCGCTACTCCCTGCTCGGTCCGGGCAAGCGCATCCGGCCGACCCTCGCGTTGGAGACCGCGCACCTGCTCGATGGCGCACGCGGGCGCGCCCGTGCGCTCGACGCGGCCTGCGCCGTCGAGATGATCCACGCCTACTCGCTTGTCCACGACGACCTGCCGGCGATGGACGACGACCGCCTGCGCCGCGGTCGCCCCACGACCCACGTCCGTTTCGACGAGGCGACCGCGATCCTCGCCGGAGACGCGCTGCTCACCGAGGCGTTCGCACTCGTCGAGGAAGGGTCGGCCGGCCCGGCCGCCGACGGGCGCCTCCGGGTCGTCGGTGAAATCGCGCGTGCGGCCGGCGCCGCCGGGATGGTCGGTGGCCAGGCGCTCGATCTGGAGAGCGAGGGGCGAGCGCGTTTCGGACTCGCCCTCGTTGCCGGCATCCACCGACGCAAGACCGGAGCGCTGATCCGCGCCGCGGTCCGGGTTGGTGCGATCTGCGCCGGCGCGCGCGCGCGCGATCTCGCACGGCTCACAGACTACGGGGAGTCGCTCGGACTTGCCTTCCAGATCGCCGATGACGTGCTCGACGAGACCGGGACGACCGACGTTACCGGCAAGCGCCGCGGCGGTGATGCGGAGCGCGGCAAGGCGACTTATCCCGCGGCGCTCGGGATCCCGGGAGCCCGCTCGGCGATGTCCCGCGCGGCGGCGCAGGCGCACCAGGCCGTCCTCCCCTTCGGCGCCCGCGCGGCGGTGCTGCGCGCGCTGGTCGACCGTGTCGTCGCTCGAGCGTCTTGACGTCGCGCTTGCAGCCCGGGGCCTCGCGCCGAGCCGCGAGCGCGCCCGGCGCCTGATTCTCGCGGGCCTCGTCTTCGTCGACGGGCAGCGAGCCGCCCATGCCGGCGACCGCGTGCGCGCGGGGTCCGAGATCCGCGTCGCGGGCCCCGACCACGAGTTCGTCTCGCGCGGCGGCGTGAAACTCGCACATGCCCTCGCCGAGTTCGGCATCCCGGTCGAGGGCCGGATCTGTGCCGACGTCGGTGCCTCGACCGGGGGCTTCACGGACTGCCTGCTGCAGCGGGGGGCGGCGAAGGTCCATGCGATCGACGTCGGCTACGGGCAACTCGCCTGGAAGTTGCGCACCGACCCGCGCGTGGTCGTGCACGAGCGGACCAATGCGCGCACCCTGGCGCCGCGCTCGCTGGACCCCGCCCCCTCGCTCGCGGTGATCGATGCGTCGTTCATCTCGCTGCGGCTCCTCCTGCCGGCGACGCTCGCGCAACTCGTCGAGCCGGCCGAGATCGTGGCGCTGGTGAAGCCGCAGTTCGAGGTCGGCCGGGAGCGGGTGGGGCCCGGCGGCGTGGTGCGGGAGCCGCAGTGGCGAACCGAGGCCGTGGCGTCGGTCGTGGAGGCCGCTCGCGCCCTCGGGCTGGAACTGCGGGCGAATGGCGAATCGCCCATCCGCGGCGCGAAGAAGGGCAACGTCGAACTCCTGGTCCACCTGGCGCAGGCCTCGGCGGGCGGGCTTCGGGGCGATGGGCCGGCGGGTGCGGGTTGACAGGTAGGGTCCCCGTCGGTAGCCACGGCGCGGTGTCCTGGTTCAAGAAGGAATCGGAGCGCGTCGCCGACGGCCTCGAAGCCGTACACGACGACATCCTGCGGCTGGCTCGGCAGATCGAGTTCCACGCCGACCTCGCACCCTACCCCTTCATGGCGGAGCGCCTGAAGAAGATCAGCGGCGACGAGGAACGCAGTGCCCGCCTGATCGGCGACCGGCTGATGGCGCTCGGCCGGCAGCCTTCGATCGCCCCCTCCGGGGCCATCCGCACGGGCCGCAACTCGTGGGAGCGCCTGATCCAGGACAGCGACGACTACCGGGCGCTCCTGCGCCGCCTCTCCCAGCTCTGGGTGCGATGGGACGATGAGTCGACCGAGGACGCGGCCGTGGTCCGGTCGGTGCTCGACGCGGCCACCCGCCATCGCGACGAGTTGAACGACCTGGTCGCGCGTTCCGATCCCCACGCGCTCGACTAGCCTGGACGAGAGGCCTTCCGGCCACCGACCGCTGCTTGGTCCCGGCACGGAACCCCGGTGGCGGCGCTCCTGCTTGTTTCCCCCGTCGGGTCCGCTAGGCTCGCGCTTCGGCGCTGCGATCGGCCCGGCCGCCAACCGGGCCCGCACGCGTTCGAAGGAGTGAGCATGGCCCGAGTGACCGTCGAAGATTGCCTGGAGAGGGTGCCGAGTCGTTTCGAACTCGTGCTTCTCGCGGCGCGTCGCGCCAAGCAGCTGATCAAGGGGGCTCGACCCTTGGTCGAGTCGCACAACAAGGAAGTCGTGACCGCCCTGCGCGAGATCGCGGAGGACAAGGTCCAGCCGGTCTACAAGGAGTAGGCGGGAGGGCCCGGCCGCAGCGCGCGGCAGGGCACCGCTTGCCGACGACTGATGCCGACCCGACACGACGCCCCAAGCGCCGGCGGTTCCGCGGGGGAGGATCTCTACGCGGTCCTCGGCGTTGCGCGCACCTCCACGAACGACGAGATTCGCAAGGCTTACCGCAAGCTCGCGCGAAAGTGCCACCCGGACGTAAACCCGGGCGACAAGTCCGCCGAGGAGCGCTTCAAGCAGATCTCGCGGGCGCATGACGCGCTTTCCGATGAAAAGCGGCGCGCGCTCTACGACGAGTTCGGCATCGAGGCTCTGCAGTCGGGCTTCGACGCCGATCGGGCACGCCAGTTCCGCGACTGGCAGCGAGCGACGCGCGGCGGCGCGGGGGCGGGCACGGGTGCGGGGGCGCGACCCCGGCGCGGCCGCGCCTCGTCGAGCGCCGGCGAGCGCGGCTTCGGCGGTTTCGAGGATCTCTTCGGCGGCATGTTTTCGCGCGGCGCGGTGTCCGAGCGAGGGGCCGACGTCGAGGTCGCGGTCCCGGTCGACTTCCTCGAAGCCGTCCGCGGCGCGTCCCGCTCCATCTCGGTGCGCCGCCCGCAGCCCTGCGGGTCCTGCCAGGGAATCGGCGAGACGGCCCGCGGCGCCTGTGGCAAGTGCGGTGGTGCCGGCAGCACGGAGGAATCGGTCCGGTTGAACGTGAAGATCCCGCCGGGGGTCGAGACCGGCTCGCGGGTTCGTGTCGCGGGCAAGGGCGGGGCTGGCATCGACGGCGGACCGTCGGGCGATCTCTTCATCCTCGTCGAGGTGAAGCCGCACCCACTGCTCCAGCGGGAGGGCACCGACCTGACGCTCGAGGTGCCGGTGACCATTCCCGAGGCGGTGCGCGGCGCGACGGTCACGGTCCCCACGCCCGAGGGGGATGTGGCCCTGCGCATCCCCGCCGGGACGCAAAGCGGACGCCGCCTGCGCCTGCGTGGCAAGGGCGTGCCGGCGCTGCACGGCGGCGAGCGGGGCGACCTTTACGTGCGGATCATGGTGCAGGTTCCGGAGGACGACGATCGGGTTCGCGCCGCGCTCGGTTCGCTCGAAGCAGCCTACAAGTCGGACGTGCGCAAGGACCTCCGCCTGTGAAGCGGGCGGGATCGCCGCGCGACGGGGCGTCGAGACAAGGGCGTCGGCGCTCCGATGCCAAGGCGGTCGCGACGGGTACCGAGAATTCGACCGCCCTCGTGCCGGAGATCGAAGCGGCCGGGGAGGAGGACGAGGAGCGCCAAGAGAGCGACGAGACCGACGTCCTTGAACTCGGCGAGGTCGGGCCGGAGTCCGATGGCGAGACGGAGCCGACCAGCGTCCTGGAACTCGAACCGGTCGACGGTCCCGAGGCCTCGGCGGCACTCGTCCCGACGGACAGCCTGCAACGCTATCTGGGCGAGATCCGACGCTACCCGCTGCTCGATCCCGAGGAGGAGCACCGCCTCGCCGTGCGCTGGCGGGAGGAGGGCGATCGCGCGGCGGCGACCCGGCTCGCGACCGCGAACCTGCGGCTCGTCGTCATGATCGCGCGGCAGTACCAGAAGGCCTTCAAGAACCTGATCGACCTCGTACAGGAGGGCAACATCGGGCTGCTCGAGGCGGTGAAGAACTTCGATCCCTACCGCGGCGTTCGCTTTCCCTCCTACGCGGCCTGGTGGATCCGCGCGTACATCATTCGCTTCGTGATGAACAACTGGCGCCTGGTGAAACTCGGTACGACTCAGGCCCAGCGCAAGCTCTTCTTCAACCTGCAGCGGGAAAAGGAGCGGCTCGAGCGGCAGGGCTTTCGTCCTGACCCCGCCCTGATCGCCGAGCGCCTGTCGGTCAAGCCCTCCGAGGTCGTCGACATGGAGCAGCGCATGGGCGGGCGCGACGTCTCGGTCGACGCGCCGATCGGGCCCGACGGCGACGCCTCGATGCTCGACTTCCTGCCCGATCGCCGCGATGAACCCGAGGCGCGTTTCGGCGAGGCGCAGGTGCGCGACCTGGTGGCGCAGAAGATCCGCGAGTTCGGCGAGACGCTCCACGACAAGGAGAAGCTCATCTTCGACCAGCGCATGATCGCCGAGGATCCGCTCACCCTTCAGGACATCGGCGAGAAGTACGGCATCAGCCGCGAGCGCGTGCGCCAGATCGAGGAACGCATCAAGCGGCGCCTGCGCGACTTTCTGGTGAGCGAGATGCCCGACATCAACGACGTCGACGTCCGCCTGAACCTCGGAACCGGGAACTGAGAGGCGGGCCGGGGTACCGTCGGTCGATGGCGCGGTCGGCTCCCAACAGCGAGTTCGCGTCAGGAGTCGCGGAGCGCGAGCAGCGGATACTCCTCGTCGGAGGAGCGGTGCATGCCGGCATCGATGAGGATCAACGTCGCGGTGTCGGCATCGACCGGTGGTCGCTCGTCGTTCCACCACACGTATTCCACAACGTCGCCGCGTACGGTCAGGCGTCGCAGCCCGTCGTGCTCCCGGTCCGGCATCTCCTCGGCGAGCCAGCCAGGTGCCAGGTCCTCCCAGCTCTTGCGATGGGCGGTATGGCTGCACACCTGGACAAGTCCCCGCGGCAGGGCGCGCGGGTCGAAACGACGGGGGTGCCGCTTGTCGAACTTCCAGCCGTCCCCGTCCGTCGCGGGAGCGCCCGCCCGATGAAAGAGCAGCCCACCGCCTTCCCGTCGGGTCACGCCGGCTAGGTGGACAGGGGCGAGATCGAGTGGCGTCCAGTCGCCGCGCGCCCAGTCGCCGCGCACCCGCTCGACGCGGCTGTCGAGCAAGTCGTTGAGGGCGCGGGCGATCTCGCTCGGTGCCACGGTCCCGCCGAGGCCGAGGAGCGAGCACTCGCGCCTGGTCACCCCGGCGTGGGTGACCAGGACCTCGATCTCCGGCCAGGCGTCGAGTCGCGCGGTCGAGGCAAGGCGCATGCGTCCCGCGAGCAGCAGGCGGGCAACGAGATCGCGTTGCGCCTCGGACCAGGAAGAGAAGTCGCGCCGGACCTGTTCGGGTGTCGGCAGGGCGGGGAACTCCGAGTGGAACAGGTCGACGAGACCGCTCGCGGGACGGCCCGCCCTCTCGGCCTCGACGATGCGCTCGGCGAGTTTCCCGGCGCGCCGGAAGCGCTCGTCGGTGAGTCCGGCGAATTCCGCGACCCGGACGACGTCGTGATTGCCGAGGAGGATCGTCGCGCGCTCGGGGGGGAGTGCGGCGAGCCACTCCAGGTTGCGGAGACCTTCTTCCGTGACGGAGCGCTGCGCCGCCTCGGTCGTGCGGCCCGGCGAGCCGCGCCGTGCGTCGCGAGCATGGTCGGGCGGGTAGTCGAAGTGGTCGCCGATCGATAGCAGGCCCGGCCCGTCAGGGGCCAGTCGATCTGACCCGGACGGATCGAGCAGGCCGCGATGGCGCAGGATGCCGAGCAGCCGATCGTGTTGGGCCTGCGGATCGCCGAAGGCGACCCGCTCGACCGTCGAACTCAGCTGCGTCCCATCCCCGGGCGCGGGGCGCCGACAAGGCAGGCCATGTTGCCGTGCGGATGGCGGTTCTCGTACATGGTCTGGTGGAACGCCGGAATCTCGGCGAAGCTGCCGGTCTGCGAGAGGCAGGGATCGACCTCGCGGGCGAGGACCATGTCGTTGAGCGCCTTGCACTGCTCGTCGTTGGCGAAGTGCGAGCCTTGGAAGCGCTTCTGTCTCATCCACAGGTAGCGCAGGTCG
>Ga0114969_10001919_pt1 | contig 17346 bp, 17 predicted proteins | sample M_130807_MF_Meta_FD_87316 | JGI IMG/M metagenome (GOLD analysis project Ga0114969, IMG submission 87316) | Freshwater microbial communities from Lake Montjoie, Canada to study carbon cycling - M_130807_MF_MetaG | ecosystem: Environmental > Aquatic > Freshwater > Lake | place: Lake Montjoie...
ACAAACCTCGAAGTCATCGACGCGCAGCGGTCGTTGCGCGATGCCGAGAGCGCCGCTGTCGTCGCTGACGACGCGGTGCGGCAGGCGAAGTTGTTGTTGCTGGTCGCGTTAGGGCGGTTTCCGAAGTAGGTACGCTCGTGGAGCCCCAGGGCTCAAACACGCTCGTGGAGCCCCAGGGCTCAAACACGCTTGTGGAGCCCCCGGGCTTTAGCCCGGGGGAATCCGATAGGATCTGCTCATGCGCTCCTCCCGATTCCTTCGCATCGTGTGCCTGATCGCCGCCCTTGTGACCGCACCTCTCACGGCTGAGCAGAATGCCCCGCACAAGCTCGTGGGCCAGAAACTGCCGGCGTTGTCGCTCAACGACTTCGCCGGCAAGTCATCGACGCTCGCGAGTCATCTCGACAAGCCGACCTTCATCAGTTTCTGGGCGTCGTGGTGCGGGCCGTGCTTGAAGGAAATGCCGGAGCTCGATGCGTTACTCGCCAAGCACCCGGGTGAGTTCCAGGTCGTCGCCATCGCGATGGGCGACACGGTCGCGGCGGCCACGGCGGCGAAGAATGCGCGGGCGGCACTCAAGTTCCAGTGGTTTCTCGATCCCGAGGCCAAAGGCGCCATGAGCCTCAACACGACGCTTGGCAAGGCTTTCAGCGTCATTGCGCTACCGACCGCGGCTTGGATTGCCTCCGACGGCACGGTCGTGGACTACTGGAACGGCCTTCCGCCCGGAGAGGGTGAATTGACCCGAAAAGTCGAGTCTCTCCTCAAAAAGCGGTAAGAACGACCAGTAATGTGCGCTTTTGCATAGCGGCCCGAGTCTTTTAGCCCGTGGCCTAACGTGGAACGGTTAGTGCACCGACAAGACGTAGTGATGAAGCCACGTTCTCTCGCCATGATCCTGCTCGGCCTGTCCGTTGCCCTTCCCGCGTGCAGCGTGGAAAAGAGCCTGACGCCGACGTCGCCGACGACGTCAACCAGCACCACGACCACCAACACGACGACCTCGCGCGCCACCGTGGCCACATGGGCCTCGTCGACGGCCGACCTGCCCAAGGGCGCCGGTTGCAGCAACTTCAAATGGAATCTGACGGGCGAGACCTCAACATCTCTGTCGGGCGACTTTTCGCTGCTCTGCCTCGGCGCGGTGACGGTGACGGGCACAGCGACCGGAACGGTCTCCGGAACAGCGGTGACGATTGCTGGGCTCGGCACGGCCGCCGGCCAGGGCGTGCCGACTGGATGCACCTTCACGATCACGGCGACGGGCAACCTCGAAGGCACGAACGCGTTGCCGCTGACCTACAACGCAGAGACCTGCCTCGGCACGATCAAGGGACGCGAGACGCTGCGTCGCAGCACGCCGGCGCAACCGGCGCCAATTCCCGAGCCCGTGCCCGAGCCACCCGCGCCGCCGACACCGCCCACGCCACCGGCGCCGCCGCCGACACCGCAGTCGAACGACGCGATCGACCTTAACAACGTCACGATTGTGCTGGGACCGACCAATGTGGGCAGCTGGCCGCAGACGTCGACTGTGACCGGCACCAAGGCGATGGACCACTACCTCTGCATCTATCACACGCAGCTCGGCCAGTGGCCGTCGACGATTTTCTTCGATGACCCGAACACGCTGCTCGAAGGCAACCAGTGGGTGATCGCCAACATCGGTGGCCGCTGGTACGGCGGTGCCGCCGATTGGTATCGCCCGGGCCAGGCCTGCAAGGACGTCACCCCGGAATCGATCGCGCGCGACGCGTTTTACAACCCATCGATGGAGCCGCTCCGCTCCTGGGTGCCGAGAATGGGCGAGGAGTTCGCGGTGTTCTCGACCACACCGGCTCGGATGTGGCCGAACATGCGGACGCTCGACCAACGGTCAAACGTCGTGCTCGTGCGCTGGGGGCAATAGACACGCTTCGGTCGACCAGCAGCCTTTTGCCGTGTGGCACCAGCACGCTGTCGTCGGCTCATGCACGTCGAGCCGGTATCGCTTGATTGCCGGGAACTGCGATCTCGACATTGCGCGTCCGAGCTCGGCGTTGATCGTGCTGTCGCGAAGGCCGAGCGCGGAGTAGATTGCGACGAACGTCACGATGCGCGCGTCGAACTGATCCGGATTATCCGTGCGCGTCAGGATGATCATGAATCCCTTGCCGATGTTGGCCATTGCGCCGCCAGCTGGATGCTCGATCGGCGGCAGGTCCATCGTGACCGTGAGCGACATGTTGATGCGCCCGCCGGGTGTCAGCGACGACAGCCACTGCGGTTCGGGATGCGTGACGCCGGCATTCACGAGGATCGCGTCGAACGCTCCCTGCAGGGGTTCATTGCCATCGCCATGACGCATGGTCACCCACGGCATCGTCGATAGATTTACCGCCGCGGTTTTCGCCAGATCCGCATCCACTTCAATGCCGCTCACGTGGCCCGTGCGACCCACGGTTTCCGCCATCACCGCCGTGTAGTACCCGGCGCCTGTGCCGATGTGGAGCACGCGCTTGCCGACATCAAGACCGAGCGCGTCGATGCCCGTTGCCAACAATCCGGGTGCGCCGTTGAACAGCATGCGCTCGGGATCGATGCCGATCGCAATGTTGTGGTACACGTGCCGCGGATCGTCGCTCGGCGTTCGGCGCAGCGGCGCCATGAAGTCGGCATCGCCGCGCACCACCCATGGGCCAGGCGGCAGAAACCGCTCGCGCGGCACGGTGGCTAACGCGTCTACGAGCCCCGGCGTTCGCAGGTTGCTCACCATCTGGATTTCTTCGGCGAAGAAACGCCGGTAGGCGTTCAGATCCACAGCTGTCGACATCACAGGTTCCCTCTGTGTCTAGCGTTTGTTCTTGATCGCAGCGAGATCCCGCTCGAACGTGGGCCGGAGCGTCGCGCCCTCGTGGATCGCGGCGATCTTGCCGTCAGGGCCGATCACGACAGATCGCGGCAGCCCATCGATCGGGCCAAACGCGTCGTCGAGATCCTCACGTTCATTGCCGTCGAGCAGGGGATAGGTGATGCCGAACTCCACGGCGAACGCCGGCACTCTGGTGGGCGAGTCGGTGATGAGAATGCCGATGACCTGAAGATCGTCCTTGTGCGCGGCCTGCAGCAGCACCAGATCAGGTGTTTCAACGCGACACGGACCGCACCACGTCGCGTAGAAGTTCAGGATGAGCGTCTTGCCCGGAAACTGCGCGAGGCTGACCGACTCGCCGGCCGGGTTCTTCATCGTGAAGTTGAGATTCGCCACCTGCCCAACTTCGGCGATCGGCGTCTTCTTGTGCTGGCGGAAGCGATCTTCCAACCCCGGATACCACGTGGCCGACAGCATCACGACGGCGACGCCGAGGGCGATCCAGGTGGAGCGTGGAGTATTGAGCCAGGCCATCGTCAGCGACGCTTCGATCTTACCTTGCGTTCGATCAGCGCTTCCTTCTCCGCACGCGACAGTTGCTTGACCGCGTACTCGCGCCGCAGCGCCGCGCCCACACTCCTGAACCACTGCGAGTAGACGAGAGTCACCGGGCGCCGGCTGGCCGTGTACTTGGCGCCGCGTGCACGATTGTGGGCGACCACACGCGCGGTCACGTCCTTCGCATATCCCGTGTAGAGCGAGCCGTCCGCGCAGCGGACGATGTAGACGAAGTGGCGCACCACTAGCATCGTACCCGGCCAATGTCGGGGATGTGCAATTTAGGACAGCATTTGGGCAGGTAACCGCCCACACTGCCTTCAGCCTGTGACAGATCCCGCTCACCGTGACCGCCTGGTCCTTCAGATTGAACGTGCCGCCCAGGAACTCGCTGGGCTCAAGTCGCTGGTGACCGCCTCGGCTGCCGTTCTGGCCGATCATCGACATGACTTGCGCCTCGTGAAGGCGCGGATCCGGCGACATCTCCTGAAAGCATCCACGACATGACACGAAAGAAGCCCGCACGGCCGCCGACCGTCAAGACCCTGAAGAAGGTCATGACCGGCATTCAAGGCCTCGACGAAATCACCGGAGGAGGTGTGCCGCAGGGACGTCCCACGCTCATCAGCGGCGGCGCCGGCGCCGGCAAGACGATGTTCGCGCTGGAGTTCCTGGTGCGGGGCGCGACTCAGTTTGACGAGCCTGGCGTGTTCATCTCGTTCGAAGAGACCAACGCCGACCTGACCAAGAATGCCGCCTCGCTGGGGTTCAACCTCGACCGGCTGGTTGCGAAGAAGCAGCTGTTCATCGATCACATCCAGATTTCGCGCAGTGAGATCGCCGAGACGGGCGAATACGACCTCGACGGCCTGTTCATCCGGATCGCGGATGCCGTCAAGCAGGTGGGAGCCAAGCGCGTCGTGCTCGACACCATCGAAGCGCTGTTTGGAGAGTTGCCCAACCCGAGCATCCTCCGCGCGGAGATCCGACGTCTGTTCGGCTGGTTGAAGGATCAGGGCCTCACGACGGTGATTACCGCCGAACGGGATCGCCCGGAGAATCTGACACGGCACGGCATCGAAGAGTTCGTCTCCGACTGCGTCATTGTCCTGGATCACCGCATCCGTGAAGAGATTTCGACCCGTCGCCTGCGGGTCGTCAAGTATCGCGGCTCGACGCACGGCACCAACGAATATCCATTCCTGATCGACGAGCACGGCATCTCGGTGCTACCGATCTCGTCGCTGGGGCTCGACCATCCGGCGCCCGCCTCACGCATTTCGACCGGCATCGAGCGGCTCGACGGCATGATGGGCGGCGAGGGATTCTTTCGCGGCAGCAGCATCCTGATGTCGGGCACCTCGGGCACGGGCAAGACGAGCGTGGCGTCGCATTTCGTGGATGCCGCCTGCCGTCGCGGTGAACGGTGCCTGTATTTCGCCTTCGAGGAGTCGCCGCGGCAGATCGTGCGTAACATGCGTTCGATTGGCATCGACCTCGAGCCATGGATCCGCAAGGGACTGTTGCAGTTTCACGCCGCGCGTCCGTCGTATGCCGGCATTGAAGAAGTGCTGCTCGTCACCCACAAACACATCGCCAGCTTCAAACCGGACGTCGTTGTGGTGGATCCGATCACGAACCTGCTGACGGTCAGCACGCTCAACGAAGTGCGGTCGATGCTCACGCGGCTGGTGGATTTCCTGAAGACGCTGGAGATCACCGCGCTCTTTGCGAGCTTGACAGCGGCCGACGGGTTTCTCGAAGCCAACGAAGCCGACATCTCGTCCCTCATGGACACGTGGCTGCTCCTGAAGGCCATAGAGGTGAGCGGCGAGCGGAATCGCGCGTTGTACGTGCTGAAGTCGCGCGGCATGAATCACTCGAATCAGATCCGCGAGTTTGTGCTGACCGACCATGGCCTGCAATTGCTCGATGTGTATCTCGGGCCTGAAGGCGTGCTGACCGGGTCGGCGCGCGTCACGCAGGAAGGCCGCGAGAAGGCCGCCAGCACATCACGGCGCCAGATTCTCGAGGGCCGCGGACGTGAGCTCGACCGCAAGCGCGAGATCTTCGAAGCGCGCATGACGATGCTACGCGCGGAGTTCCAGGTGGAAGAGGAAATCATCCAGCAGAACATCTCCGAATTCGAGTTGATCGATCAGGAACTGCTCGAGGATCGCGGGCAGATGGTCCGGAGCCGTGAAGCCGATACCAAGGCGTATCGCAAAGGCAACTACGGACCGCGGGCGAAGGTCCGCTGATGGCAGTCAAGAAGGCGGTTCGGAAGACGGCCAGGAAGACGGCGACGCTGCCCGAGCCCACGGTCTGGAAGCTGAAGCTGTACGTGGCGGGCCAGTCACCCAAGTCGCTGCGTGCCTTTGCCAACCTGAAGGTGCTCTGCGAAGAGCATCTGAAAGGCCGGTATCAGATTGAAGTGATTGATCTCATCGAGCATCCGCATCTGGCTCGCGGGGCGCAGATCATCGCGATTCCCACGCTCGTCGTAAAGCTGCCGAATGCGGTGCAGAAAATCATCGGCGATTTGTCCGAGACCGACCGCGTGCTGATCGGGCTGGCGCTCCAGCCTGTGGGCTGACGCCAATGAGCCACCGATGAAGCTACCGACGTACAAGATGCGCCTCTATGTCTCGCGGTCGACGTTCCGGTCGCAACTGGCCGTGACCAACATCCAGGCGCTGTGCGAGCAGTATCTGAAGAGTCGATACATCTTGGAAGTGATCGACGTCTTTCAGCGCGCCGATCTTGCGCGTGCCGACCAGATCGTGGCGCTGCCGACGCTCATCAAGCGGCTGCCGAAGCCGTTTCGACGCCTCGTGGGCGACATGTCCGACCCGGCCAAGGTGTTGTCCGGGTTGAACGTGGGACTGCAGAGCCACTGATGGATTGGGCCGGCGTTCTCGCGCAACTCACGCAAGGCAAGACCGTCTCGAACTACGAGGCCAATGCATCGATCTTCATGCAGGGCGCGTCGGCCGACTCGCTGCTGTTCGTCCTCGCAGGCAAGGTGAAGCTCGCGGTGGCATCACAGGAGGGCATCCGCCACGACTCGGTCCGGAGCCGCCATTGTGGTGGCGCGTGGCGAACATGTGCGCGACGTGACGATGGTGCTGCAGCGTGGCGCCGTGATCACCGGGGTGGTCTACGACGCCAGCGGCGTGCCGTCTGCGCGAAAGTCCGTCACTGTCCTGCAACGTAAACCCGGTCGCGACGGTGTGGTCTGGACGCGAGTGCTCGCCGACAGCGCGGTGCTCAGTCCTGACAATAGCGGCGCGATGACGGACGATCGCGGCGCATATCGGATCTACGGTCTCTCGCCTGGCGAGTACCGCGTGGCGGTTGGCCTCACTCGGCCGTATCCCTTCACACAACACCGGACCACGATTGCCGACCTCGAGCGCGCGCGCCAATTGTTGGCTGCTCCGCCGGCGCCAGTAGCCACCCCCAGCGGGCTACCGAACATCAACACGTTGCCACTTGTGGACTCGTTCGTGTCGACCGCGCCGTCGCGCGGAGAGGTCGTGGCCTACGCGCCCGTGTACTACCCTGGAACATCTTCAGTCGCTAGCGCGACCACCATCAGCCTTGGATATGGCGAGGAGCGCGACGGGGTCGACATTCATCTCGCGTGGACACGCACCGCGATGATCGACGGCATGGTGATCGGGAGAGAAGACACATCTGGCACTCCGCCGTCCAGTCTGATGGTGCAGGTCGTTTCAAAAGAGCCTGGCAGTGGTCAAAGGTGGGGCCTTGGAACCCCGCAGACGAGCGATCACATCAACATTGGGGGACTGCCACCCGGTGATTACGTCGTCGAGGCCCTGTTCGCGGCATTTCGCGCGCCACAGGGATCCACGTCGTATCCCGCGATGTTTGCGTCGGCAGATGTCGTCATCAATGGTGCCGACGTGTCGAACCTGGTGCTGCCTCTGCGTCCCGGCGTCGGACTGTCTGGCACGGTGATTGTTGACGGAGCGGTCGCCGCTGGCTCCGCTCAAATCACGATGTCACCCGAAGGCGTGTCCGCAGCTTCGCTGATAACGAAACGCACTGAGGATGTGCGTAACGGAACGTTCCGTCTCGCGAACCTCGCGCCGGCTCGATATCGAATTGGCGCGGAAGCCACGATACTGAATGGCCGTGCGGTGACCCTCGAAAGCATCGTGATGGGCGGCGTTGACATCACGCATCGGGTGATCGATTTGTCAGAACCCGGCGCCCGCGAGGTTGAGGTGCGGTTCTCGACCAAGCTCACCAGTTTGCGTGGTGCTGTTCAAGACGCATCTGGCGCGCTGCCGCCTGGCTATGTGATCCTCGCGTTTCCGGTCGATCGCAACTCGTGGTACTGGCATTCACGGGCGATCCAGTTTCAGAAACTGTCCAATGTCGCAGACTTCGATCTTCGCAAGTTGCCGGCCGGCGAATACTTCCTGGCGGCCCTCGCTGACCTCGAACCGGATCAGGAGTTCGATCCGACGTTTCTGGAAGAGGTCAGCGCTGCGGCTGTGCGCGTCACGCTCGTGGCGGGCGTCCCGGTCGTGCAGAACCTGCAAGTCGGCAAGCGTAGCCAATAGCGATTTGAGGATCGGCCGATCGCTGTACTCGCCCCGTGTAGTGCGCCACTCGTGACACGTTCATGACACGGTAACAGCCACGCAATCTCCCGGAGGCTGGTGCAATCTGGGCCGTCCTCAGGAGGGTTGCATGGCGGAAGTGCGTCTGAAATTGGGTATCGCGGCATTAGCTGTGGCGGGGCTAGCCTCGGCGGCCTACGCGCAGGGGCAGGCGCGGCAGGGCGGCGCGGCCCAAGGGGCTCGCGCGGGTGGAGCGCAGGGTGGTGAAGCGCGCGTCGGCGGCACTCCCATTCCCGGATCCGCCGAGCCGCCGAAGCTGATCTTCCACGAGCCCTGGACGCGCGCGCCGATGTCGCAGCCGATCGTGCAGGAGAACCTCGCCAACCAGAACCTCACGCTCCATGTGTATGGCGACGCTGCGCAGATCCGCAAAGCGATGCATCCGCTCGACGACTACACCTACTCGGGTGAAACCACGACCCATTGGGCGCTGACCGTGAGTGACAAGGCCAACTTGTGGGACGTGACCCGCGGCGGGAAGATCCGCCTGAAGACGCAGAACACCGGCTACCGCTTTCTCCACGTCGTGATCAAGACAGCCGACGGCAAGTACTTCGCGAGCGAAGAAGGCGTCGGCGAGTCGAGTGTGTTCATCGAAACCGAATACGCCTTTCAGGATCTGCACTGGCGAAATCTGCTCATGACCGACACGCCGACCAATGCCTCGAACCGTCGTCAGCCGGATCCCAAACGGATTCCGATCGTGCCGACGACGAAGGGCACGCCGGATCTGACACAGATTGAAGAAGTCGGCTTCAGCGACTTGATGGAAGGTGGCTGGATTCCGGCGACGTCACGCGTGGCGTCATTCGATCTGTACGGCAAAGTTGTGCCGCGCGAGAAGAAGTAATGCGCGCACCGATGAAGCTCGTGGGTGGGTTGTTTCTCGCGGTCGCGTCGGTCGCATTCGTCGCCGCGCAGGGTCGGTGGTGCCGGAGGCGGTGGACGTCAAGGCGGTGCGCCGCAGGACAACCCCGCCGGTGGGTACGGCACCGGCAATACGCTCTACACGATGCCGGAAGCCGGGCAGGGCGGTGGCGCGGGCGATCCGACGGCAGAGCAACTCGCCGCATCGCCTGAAGCGCAGGCGATCATCGCCAACGCGAAGCGCATTGCCGGCACTGACCTCGCGCCCGAAGTGGCGCGCTTCTGCACGTGGAACGCCACGGCGAATGTGGCGCCGACCACGCCGGGTGAGATGGTGCAGGTGTTCGACAATTGGTACTACGCGACCAATGGCATGGTGGGCGCGGTCGTGCTCAAGACGAGCGCCGGCATCATTCTGTGGGACACGCTCAACAGCGAGGACGAAGCGAAGAACATCATCGAAGCCGGGATGAAGAAGTTCGGTCTCAACCCGGCCGAGATCAAGTACGTCGTCATCGGTCATCACCATCGGGATCACACCGGCGGGCTCGAGTACATCCAGCGCACCTACAACCCGACCGTGCTGATGGGCAAGCTCGACTGGGATGTGTTGCTGGCCGCCGGCGGTGGTCTGCGCCGCGGAGTGGATGTGCTCGATGGACAGAAGCTGACGCTTGGCGACACGACGCTGACGCTGTTCCTGCTGCCGGGGCACACGCCGACGTCAGTCTCGGGTATCGTGCCGGCAAAGTACCAGGGCCGGACGTTCAGCATCCTCAATCTCACCGCGTCGCGTTTCTCGACGTACGCGAGTCTCGCGCCCTTTCAGCGGATCTTCGACGAAGGCAAGCGCGCGAAGGTGGAAGCGGTGATTCAGCTGCATCCGGAAATCAACATGCTCAAGACGTCGATGATTGAAGCCCTGCGCAAGTATCCGGTGGCCGGGCCGCATCCGTTGCTCGTGACACCGGAGAAAGCGGCGCGCTACATGGACGTCGAACTCGAATGCGGCAGGGCCCGCATTGCCGCGAACAAGACCGCGCTCGACAAGGCGCGGTCACCCGAGTATTACCGCACGCCAGACGCGCCTCCGGGCGCGGGTCGTGGCGATGCCAAAGGAGGCAAGCAGTGAAGCGCACAGCAGTTGTTCTCACCCTCATGGTCGCTGTGGCGACCGCGGTCGCATTCAGCCAGGCGGCCACCAGCCCCGCGGCGGGGCGCGACTGGGCGTCGCCGCTCGGTGATCCCGGCGCCAGCAAGTACTCCACGCTGACCCAGATCACGACTGCCAACGTGAAAGACCTCAAGCGTGCGTGGACGTTTCACACCGGGTCCGACCGCTCCGCCTATCCGCCGATGGTCATCGACAGCGTGATGTACTTCAGTGCGCCGAACGGCGTGTTCGCACTCGACGCGGTCACTGGAAAACAGCTGTGGCGGTACCCGGCCGAGGCGCCGGTCGCGGCAGCCGCACCTGCATCGGCTCCGCCGCCTGCAGCGGCAGGTGACGCGGGCCGCGGAGCTGGCGCACCGGGCGCTGGTGGCGGCCGTGGTGGACGTGGCGGTGCCGGAGCCGGCACGAACGTGCGTGGCCCTGTGTACTGGGCCGGCACGAAAACCGTCGGCGCGCGCATCTACTCGCAGATGTCCGAGGGTCTCGCCGCGATTGACGCAAAGACCGGTCAACTCGTGCCGACGTTCGGCACGAAGGGCATGCTCGTCGGCATTCGCCACAACTCGCCGCCATCGATCTACAAGGATCTGATCATCACGAAGGGTGAGAACGAAGGCGTGAAGGGCAACACCGTCAAGGCCTTCGACATTCTCACCGGTCAGCCGAAATGGACCTTCTACCTCAAGGCGCAGGGTGGCGATCCGAACAGCAAGACGTGGATGAATGGCAGTCTCGACACCACGGCGACACCCGGCCTCTGGGGTTCCTTCTCTGTGGACGAAGCGCGCGGGCTCCTGTTCGTGCCGACCGACAAACCGGAGAGCAACGGCATCAACGACTATTGGGGCGGCGGCGCACACGGCGACAATCTGTACGCGAACACTCTGCTCGCGATCGATGCGGCCACCGGCAAGCTGAAGTGGCATCAGCAGCTCGTGCATCACGATGTGTGGGACTACGACCTGGCGGCCGCGCCGGTGTTGTTTGATGTGCGCCGCAATGGCCGCGTCATTCCCGCCGTCGCGCAGGCCAACAAGATGGCGCTGCTCTTCACGTTCAATCGCGAGACGGGCGAGCCGATCTTCGGTATGGAAGAACGCAAGGTGCCGCAAGCGACGATCCCCGGTGAGTGGTCGTCACCCACGCAGCCCTTTCCGATCAAGCCCGAACCACTCGCGCGCAACAGCATGACCCGCGCGCAATTGTCGAAGGTGACGCCCGAGCATCAGAAGTTCTGCGAAGACTTCTGGGATACGAACAAGATGAGTGACGCCGTGCCGTACGGTCCCCAGAAACTGGGCGAGAACGTCTTGAATTTCCCTGGCGCGCAGGGCGGCAGCAACTGGCAGGGCCTGTCGTTCAACAAGTCACTCGGTCTGCTCATCAGCAATGTGATGGACGCAGGTCAGTGGGGCATGATGCAGGCCGGTGGCGGACGTCGTGGCGCGCCGCCGCAGGACGGCGATACGCCGGCGCCTGCCGGTCGTGGTGCGCAGGCCGCCGCGCCGCCGAGCTACAGCAAGACGCCCGGGCCGACCAACCGCTTCTGGAACAACGCGAACATGTGGAGCTGCTCGGAAGGCATGTGGGGCCAGCTCGTGGCCGTCAACGCGAACACGGGCGATGTCGTGTGGCGCGTGCCGCTCGGTGAATTCGAGGAGCTCACGAAGAAGGGCATTGCGCCGACCGGCACACCGATGTCGGGCGGCGGCATCTCGACGGCCGGCAACCTCGTCTTCATTGGCGCAACGATCGACGGCTACTTCCGCGCGTTCGACGCGCGCAACGGCAAAGAGCTGTGGCGCGACAAACTGCCGGCGCCATCCCAGGGGATCCCTTCCACCTACATGGGCAAAGACGGCAAGCAGTACGTCGTCGTCGGCGCCAATGGCGGCGGGTTCTTCCGGGCACCCACTTCAGATGAAGTCATTGCCTACGTGATTAAGTAGACTGGCACCTGAAAGGATTCCCTTTATGCGTGTGATCACTAGATGTGCGTGTGCGGTCGTGTTTTTCGTGTCGGTGGCGGCTAGTCCGTTCGCTCAGGGTGCCGGGCAGGGCCAGGCTCAGGGCGCTCCGCCGCAAGGCGCGGGTCGCGCTGGTGGGCGGCAGGCGGCGGGTGGACCTGATCCCGCGCGTGTTGTTCCAGGCGGCGGGATCTTCGTGCCGGGTTGGGTGGGCAAGATCGACGCGGCCGAAGCGGCCAACCAGCAGGTGCTGACCAACTCGAAGCTCTCGATGGAAGGCGCGGCGCTGCACGTCGAGACAGGGCCGGCGACGACGTTCTGGAATCCGGCGAACAAGGCGTCCGGCAACTACACGGTCAAAGTCACCTTCCACGAGCCGAAGTATCAGGCGTTCAACAGCCATCCCCATCCGTACGGGATCATGATCGGCGGCAACGACCTCGGCACGCCGAAGCAGAGCTACATGTATTGCGGCGCGTACGGCAACGGCACGTTCATCGTCCGAGGCTTCGGCGCGTCGGACGATCCGGCCAAAGACACGGTGTACTCGATCAACGGCGCGCGGCCGACAGCGAATGACGCCATCCACAAGGCCGCGGGGACCGGGCAGCCGGTGACGCAGGACATCGCGGTGACGGTGAAGGCCGACAGCGTCGAGTGTTCCGTGAACGGCACGGTCGTCGGCACGTATCCCAAGGCGGACATCGTGACGGCCGGCAAACTCAAGTCCACCGACGGCATCTACGGCATCCGCTTCGCGCACAACACGGATGCGACGGTGACCGGGCTGACGCTCGTGAAGTAGCCGCCGAGCGTCAGCTCGGCGGTCCCATTACGCGCAACCAAAACGGGCGCCTCGCGTGAGCGGGGCGCCCGTTGTTTGTTGTGGCATGCGTTTAGGGCAGTCGAAGAACCTGGCCGGGTCGGATCTTGTCCGGATCGCTGAGCTGATCGCGGTTGAGTTCGAAGATCTTCATATACGCGTCCGCGCTGCCCAGATGCGTTTTGGCGATGGCGCTGAGCGTGTCGCCTGACTTCACCGTGTAGGTCCTGGCCGCCACGGGTGCGGGTGCCTGTGTCGGCGCGGATGCCGGCGCGTTGCTGATACCGGTCACGCTGATATCGGCGACGATGTCGTTCTGCCAGGTGGGGATGGTTTTGAACGCGTTCCAGATTTCGTTCTTTTCGGCGTCGCTCGCGACGGTGCCCTTCCAGTAGAACTTCCCATCGCGTTCTTCAGTCGTGCCATGAAACTTGCCTGCCGCGATCTGTACCGCGTAGGCGTACATGTCTTTGATTGCCATCGATGACCTCTGCGGTGAACCGTATCGGACGTGGGCAGGGGCTGTCTGTGCTGTTGTGAGCAGAAGCAAGAAGTCATTGCCCAAAGCCGCTAGCCCGTCGACGACTGAGCGGGGCGCCCGTTTGCGTGTGGCTCGGCAATGAGCGACCTTTGCGACAGCATCTCGATTGACGCTGGATACGTGCCCACGTAATATGTGTAAATGAAGAACATCACTCTCGCGATCGACGACGAGACGCTCGAGGCTGGTCGAGCCTACGCCGAGCGGCACCAGACCACCCTGAACGCGCTGGTGCGCGACCTGCTCGCGAAGACCGTGAACACCGACCGTACAGCGACCGTCGCCGAGATGTTTCGCCTGATGGATGATGCCCCGGGAAGATCGCGCGGGAAGCGATGGACGCGCGACGAGCTGCATGCCCGCCGTTAAGGTATTCCTCGACGCGAACATCCTCTGTTACGCCCAAGATCGGGACTCACGAGCCAAGCAGCGCCGGAGCCGCGAGGTCATCGCGGCGCTTGCGGCGTCCGGGGCGGGCGTGATCTCGACGCAAGTCATGCAGGAGTTCTACGTCACCGTCACTCGCAAGATGGGTGTCTCGCCCCTCGCCGCCAAGAGTGTGCTCCACACCTTTTCGATCTTCGAACTCGTCCAGACGTCGCCCGATCTGATTGACGACGCGATTGACGGCTCGGTTCTCAACGGGATTTCGTTTTGGGACGCCTTGATCGTGGCAGCTGCCGCGTCGGCCGGCTGTGCCGTCGTCTACAGCGAAGATCTGAATCCCGGCCAGGTGATTCAGGGCGTTCGGATCGAGAACCCGCTGTAGTGCGCGGCGCGACGCAATGCGCGCTAGAATGGGGACAGCGATCTGAACACCTTTGTGGGGGCGATCTGGCTTCGACGGGGGCAAGGGATCGTTGAACGCGTGCCGAGCACTATCGACTCGAAAATCCGATGGAAAAAAACCTAACTGCGAACCAGCAGCTAGCACTCGCAGCCTAATAGGCATGCGACGTTCGTCCTGATCAGCCTGCGGGTTGGGAACGAATGTCATTTCAGCAGGCTGGTTCCCCAGTAAGCCCGGTGCTGGGGGACGAGACACTACGGGCTAGCCCCTGTCGCTTTCGCGGCGCTTGGCAGATGGGGGCGAAGTCACAAGCGCAGCTACGCACGTAGTGTTCAACGGTGACAGGCCTTTCGGACGCGGGTTCGACTCCCGCCGCCTCCACCAAGTGGTTTAGATAACAACGGGCGCCTCGTCTCACGCGGGGCGCTCGTTGCCGTGTGAGGGCAAGAGCCTTTCGCTACCAACCCCAAATCTCCGTCAGCGACCGCCAGGCCGCACCTGCACCGGTGTGCGGTGACGAACAGCCCTCACGGTGGCCCCAGACCCAAGGTGTAATCTTCGCGGGGAGTTGACGCCATGGGCACGTTTCTGCAGGACCTTCGATTTGCACTGCGGCATCTGCGAAAAACGCCCGGTTTCTCGCTGGCGGCCATCGGCACACTCGCACTCGGCATCGGCGCGACAACCGCGATCTTCAGCACGGTGAACGCGGCGCTCCTCAAGCCGTTGCCGTATCCCAATCCCAAAGATCTCTACGGCATCCGGACCACATTGACCGATGGGCGCGTGACGACCGGTCTCGTGTCGGCCGTGGAGATCCGTCGTTTGAACGAAGGGACCTCGACCATCGAACGCGCCGCCGGTTCGATCCAGCTGGATGCGACGTTGCTGCGCAACGACAGCGCTCCGCTGAAGACCACCGTCGTCGGTGTCAGCGAAGGGTTCTTCGATGTGTTCGGTCTGCCGATGGCGCTCGGCGCGGGTTTCACGGCCGAGCACTACGCCGAGAACGGACCGCCGGTCGTCGTGCTCTCACGTCGCGCATGGCGTGATCTCTTCAATAACGATCCGGCGATTATCGGCAAGCCGATCCGGTTTGCGGAGTTTCCCGCCACCACGATCGTTGGCGTGGCGCCGCAGGATCTCGACATGCCGCGGGGCGCAGATTTCTATTTCAATCTGCAGCTGGCACCGACCGACATCGGACATCAGAACGACGCCTATATGCGCATCAAGCACGGCGTGCCGATCGCGCGCGTGCAGCAGGAGATGTCGCGCGTGATGGAAGGCGCGATCAAAGACTTTCCGCTCGGCGGCACCACACGCATCTACGTGATCAAACCGATGGTGGATCAGATCATCGGCGATCTTGGCCCGATCCTCGTCGTGGTGTTGTCATCAACCGGCGTGCTGTTGCTGCTGGCCTGTGTGAACGTGACGAACCTGCTGCTCGCGCGCGGCGCCGCGCGCGCACGTGAGATGGCCGTTCGTGTCGCACTCGGCGCCGGCCGCGGCCGCATTGTCCGACAACTCCTCACTGAGTCGATCGTGCTGGCCACCGTTGGCGCCGTGTCTGGACTGCTACTCGCGTACGCCGGCATTCGTCTGCTGATGTCGGTGGGCGCGAGCAAACTGCCGCGCCTGGATGCCGTGCCGTTTGACAGCACCGTGCTTCTCTTCGCGCTCGGCACGCTCGTTGTCTCCGGCCTGATCGTCGGCTTTGCGCCGGCGCTGCGGCTGGCCGCCACCGATCTGAAGACGCTCATGAACGAGAGCGGTCGGTCCGCCTCGGGCGGCCGCGCCACGGCGCGTTGGTTGAGCGGGTTGATGGTCGCCGAGATCGCGTTGTCGGTGACGCTTGTCGCCGGAGCGGGCTGGCTCGTGAAGAGTTTCGCGAACCTGCAGACGGTTGATGCCGGCTTTAAGACCGACGGTCGCATCGTGTTTGATATCAGCTACAACGGACCGCGTTTTCAGAACGGGCAGGCCGTTGACGCGGCGGCACAGGAGTTCCTGACGCGCCTGCGCCAGCAGCCCGGTGTCGTGGGGGCGGCCACCGCCGGCGCGTTTCCGTTGCGACTGCAACTTGAGAGTTCGCTGCTGCTGCAAATCAAGGGCGAGCCGTTCGATCCGAACAAGCCGCTCGGCTCGCGCCAGCGACTCGTGAGCCCGGGCTTCTTCGAGACGATGGGCACGCGGTTGCTGACCGGACGCGACTTCACGGATGCCGACAAACAGGGCACACCGAACGTCGCGATCGTGAACAAGACATTCGTGCAGCGCAATCTGAAGGGACGCGACCCGATCGGCGTGCACTTCATGTCGGGCTACCCGGACGTCGATCCGCAGAGTGAGGCCGAGATCATCGGCGTCGTCGACGACATCCGCCAGAAGACGCTCAGCGATCCGGCGGAGCCGTCGTTCTACACGTCGGATCGGCAGATTCCGCTGCGCCGACGCGCTGTGGTCGTTCACACGAACGTGGCCGACCCGATGTCGTTGCAGTCGATGATTCGCAGGGAAGTGGCCACGACCGACCCGCAGTTGGCCGTCAACGTGATCAGTGTCGCGGAGCTGGCCGGCAACACCTTGCAGCGTCAACAGCTCGGCATGCGCCTCATGCTGGTTTTCGGTGCTGCCGCGCTCGTGCTCGCGGCGGTGGGCATCTACGGTGTGATCGCCTACGCCGCGTCGCAGCGCCAGAACGAAGTGGCCACGCGCCTCGCCCTCGGCGCATCGCCCTCGAGCGTGTTCTGGTTGGTGCTGAGGCAGGGGCGAACGCTCGCTCTTGTCGGCGCGGCGATCGGACTCACGGCCGCCTATCTGGCTGGCCGTACCGTTTCATCGCAGTTGTTTGAGGTGCGCGCCGCGGACCCCATGATCCTGGCCGGCGCCACGCTGATCGTCGCACTCATCGCCATGGCGGCGACGGCGATCCCGGCACTCCGGTCGGCACGCGTGGATCCGTCTCGCGTGCTTCGACCGGACTGAAGAGGTTACTTACACGCCTGACACTTGTGGTTGTTCTTCGCGCCCATGCCTTCGAGCAAGGCGATCGTGGCGGGGAACGGCTGCGTGCGCTGTTCCGGGCTGTTGGCCATATCGACCGTGGTCTGGCCG
>Ga0114969_10001920_pt1 | contig 17340 bp, 20 predicted proteins | sample M_130807_MF_Meta_FD_87316 | JGI IMG/M metagenome (GOLD analysis project Ga0114969, IMG submission 87316) | Freshwater microbial communities from Lake Montjoie, Canada to study carbon cycling - M_130807_MF_MetaG | ecosystem: Environmental > Aquatic > Freshwater > Lake | place: Lake Montjoie...
AAAACAGCAGAGCCTATTTTAGTGCCAACCCTATGCCCCGTTTGCAAAGTGCCATCACCGGAAAGCGGGTATTTAATGCCACCCAAAGGAGCAAAGCATGAGTGAACTAGACTGCCCGCTGACCGATGATGAGCTAATCAAGGCCGTCATGACCATGAACGCCGAGCTTGCCAGAACAGGAGCAAAGACGTGGGAAATGCACATCCCGGTCGATCTTAGGCGCGACTCAGACATTCTGATTGCCGAGATTGCTCGGAGGTTTCGTGACTTGAAGGCCACCATGCCACCAAACGACGGTTGGATTCCAGTAACCGAAAGACTGCCCGATGAAAACCTCACCGTCCTAGTTTGCGAAAGGTTAGGGGTTGTTTACATTGACCGCCGAATAAACATCGGCAAACACTGGGGAAACAAAGTCGTATGGGACTATGGGGACGATCTAATCACCCATTGGATGCCGTTACCCAAAGGAGAAAAGCATGAGTGAGAAATTGTACACAGCAGAGCAGTTGAAGGAAGGCATGGTGCTTTCCGCGAAGCACCTTCACGGCGTCACCGACCTTGAACTGTACGTCAACCAGCACATTGATAATCTCCCCACCACCCAAGCGCCCGTGGTGCCTACCAACGTCAGGGAGGCGTTTTCGATTCTCGACAACCTCAGGGTGAGGTTCCGTTGTGGCCGGGTCGAGAACGACCTGGAAATACAGGACTCGATCAACCAAGCCCTCGCCGCCCTGGCTGGGGAGGTGAAGCCATGACTGACCTGAAACCGTGCCCGTTTTGTGGTGGCAAAGCCGAAGTAATTGTCACGCAACGAGAAGACAGTAATTTCATCATCGTGGGATGCAGAGCTAAAATCGGAGGTGTCCCGTCCATGTTTTGCCCTAGACCATCAATAACCTGCTATATGAAACATGATGGAACTTTCAACACAGACGGTTGGAACTCCCGCCTCGATGGTGGAGTGGACCTAGCAGAGGTCTCACGCATCATCCAGAAGGCATACCGCAACCTAGATTGGGAATATGAATGCGGTGACGAGGTTCTGTTGGTTGGCGAGTTCGGAGAGCGCCTTGCAAATAGGGTTTGTGCCAAACTCCAAACCATCCAGACAAACGCCGCTGACACCGCCACAAAGTTAAGTCTAGCCGAAAAACTGATAGGGTATGCCGACCACAACCATGGATGTGATCTAAATGGATTTAGTAACGGCAATCATGTATGCACTTGTGGCCTCACTGACATCATTAACATCGTGAGAGACACCCAGGCCCTCGCGGCCATTTCTACGGAGGTGGAACATGACAACTGACGAATATGATGCTAAATGCTGGAGAGCTATGAAAACGGCGATCAATGAAGCCTTGCCAAAAATGTCAGCCAGGGAGAAAGTGGCGGCCTCTGACATTCAATATCTTATGACCTGCGTAGAGGTTGAGGTTAACAAACGTGTGACAAAGTCCCTTGAGCCCGAGTCTACGGGGGTGAGATGATTCATTCCGTTTACAGGAGTCGCCCGAGCTTTTCGACTTCTATCTCCGACTCTTTACATAAAACGCCGATAGCGGTATCATTAAACAAGAGGTGCCGAAATGAGCGTAGGAAAAGGCAGATGCAACACAAAAGGAAAAACGAAAGCTCAACTCAGGTCAGATGGACGTAAGGGACTAACAACCCAGGACGCTAAACGACGCCAACGGACGCTTGATAACGCGGCACCATTCTGACCTGTAAAACAGTATGGAATCAGTAAATACTAAACCAAAAAGAAAAGCACCCCCAAAAGCCTTTGTTCCAGGCCAAAGCGGGAACCCCAACGGAAGACCTAAAAAAAATATGGCCATGACCGAAATACTCAGGACATTTTTAGAAGATCAAAAACTGGGAGCTGAAAAAATCGACGGCAAAGAAGCCGTTATCAGAAAAATGTTCGAACTCGCCATGACTGGGGACATTAGTGCCATGCGGTATATATGGGAACGAATGGACGGCCCAATCAAAACAGTCGCCGAAATCACTGGGGAAAATGGCGGTCCACTCATAATCAACATCGGGAAAGAGTTCGACAAGCTGTGATCGACTGGACGAAAAAGCAGTCAACTGCCTTAGGATCATTCGATCCTAAGGTTGACCATTACCTTTTCCCTGGCGGTGCCCGTGCGGGGAAAACATTTTTCATCGTGGCTTGCATTGTCATTCGAGCCCTCAAATATCCAAAGTCAAGACACCTAATCGCAAGGCACCGATACAACCATGCTAAGGTTTCGCTTTTCATGGACACCCTACCGAAAGCAGTGGAACTCATGGGAGTTAAGAGCCTTACTAAATGGAACAGAACAGATACGGTGCTGGAGTTCACCAACGGTTCGGAAATATGGGTTGACGGATTAGACTCGTCTGACCGTGTTGAGAAGATTCTAGGCCGCGAGTATGCAACGATTTTTTTCAACGAAGTTAGTCAAATTGGATTCCATGCCATTACCACGGTTCGTACTCGGCTAGCTCAAAAGATCGACAAGTGTCACAACATTTTTCTGTACGATTGCAACCCGACAGGTCGCGGTCATTGGGCTTACAAAGAATTTATTCGAGGTATAAATCCAGAAACCGGTGTTGAATACCCAGTGACAACATGGTCGCGGTACAAAAGCCTAGATATGAACCCATACGACAATGCCGAGAATTTGCCCGATGGTTTCATAGAGAACTCGCTAGAATCCCTTCCAGAAGCAAAGCGCAAGCGGTTCCTTCTAGGCGAATGGTCCGACCCCGAGGGCGTCATTTTCCAAAATTGGAGTATTATTGAATCGGTTCCCGAGGAAATCCGCAAGCGAGGCAAAAGAACACTATCATGCGACTTCGGGTATTCTGTTGACCCTGCCGTTGTCCTGGACCTCTACACCATGGGCGATGAAATCTACATTGATGAACTTGTGTACGAAACAGGGTTGACCAACTCAATGCTGGCAAAGCGAGTGCAAGGGTATGCGCCAGGGTACACTGACTTCTTTTGTGATTCTGCCGAACCCAAGTCGATAGCGGAACTCAAGGCCCATGGGCTCAACGCCAAACCCGCTATCAAGGGGCCTGACTCTATCCGTGCAGGCATTGACTTCCTTTTGGGAAAAAAGCTGTACATAACCCGCCGATCTAACGGATGTATCCAGGACGCCGAGAACTATACATGGAAGAAAGACGCGAACGAAAAGACACTACCGGAACCCGTAGCCGACTGGGACCACTTCTGGGATGCTCTCAGGTACGGTACGTTTTTTGGATCACGCCCGAAAACAACCGTACCAACTTCCCGGCCCTTCGGCCTTTGACAATCATAGAAAAAACCGTATATAGTAACATGGGGGTCATCATGACTAGCCAACAACTAGAAAAAATATGCGAAAAGATCGAATCCAAAGAAAATTGGTTCCACGAGCGCGACGCTTACGCAAAGGGGATAAACCCAGTAATCTATCAGGAGCTACCGAAAGCGGCCCCTGATTTCCGCATATCAGTCCCGTTCGCTCGCAAAGCAATCCAGCAATTTTCAGGGTACATGATGCGATCAGGAAGCATCACCTACTCCGGTGGATTCTTTGAATCCACCCTAAAACCTATTTTTGATGCAAACGACGAAGAGCTGGTATCGGCAATGGAGTTCGTTTCGGCGCTCAAGTATGGCGTGACCTACGAACTCCACTACTCCGACAACAACGGAAAGGACAAGGTTTTCTACCCTATCCCCACCAATCAAGGGCTACCAGTCTACTCAACCGACCTCAGGCCACGCCTGACGGGGTTCTATTGGCTCCGCAAGGTGGAAGAGGAATGCATTCTCACTTTCTACGATGCGACCACTCAAACTGAATGGCGCAAGCCTGAGAAGGCGAAGGATTGGAGCGCACCAGTCGTGGTTATGCACGGTTACGGCCAAGTTCCGGTCAACATAGGGTACATCTCCGACGATCACGAAAACCTTTTCGACCACGTAAAGGACTTGATCGATTTCTATGACAAGCTGGTATCCGGTGACATTGCCAACGAATCGCAACGATATGTCAACGCGCTTCTTTTGCTCGCCGACCGGATGGACACCATCACGACAGACGAATCCGGGCGAACCAGCGCCGACCGTCTTCGGGAAATCATGATGCTGGACGGCCTCGGGGATGAACCTGCCAAGAAAGTCGCGTACCTGACGAAGAACATCCCGACGGAGTTCATTTCGTTCGCTTGTAAAACCATCTATGATCATATCCACGACATGACTCCGATGATCGATCAGCGAGACGATAGCCTCGGGCAAGCGTCAGGGGTCGCAATGGAATATAGGCTCTTGCCGTTTGAGTACAAAGCCGCCGACATCGAAGCCAACTGGAGCAGATTCTTGCAGAACCGGATTTACATGATTGCCGGGGTAACAAAGGGCCTGGGTGGGGCGGTTGACGGGGTTACGGAAGTCCAGATCAATTTCAAGCGCAACTTGCCGAAGAACCTCGCCGAGATTGCCGACACCATGAGCAAGCTGGTCGGGTTGGTGTCGGAGGAAACCCTTTTGCGGTTGCTCCCGTCCACGGTTGTGCCGGACATTGCCGAGGAGCTTGCAAGGATCGACGCGACTAAACCTGACATGGCTATGCCTGTTAAGGCTATATGACACGAGATTTTGAATCCCTAATCACACAAGGATTCTCAAGAATCGATCATGCCCAGGCCTCGGTAGAAGCAGAATTAGGCATAATCTATCGTGACGCCTACGATCAAGCTGTTAAGCAACTAGGTGAACTTTACCTGAAACTAGGCGACAAGATCGACCTGCCGGAAGCTAGAAAATACAAGAGACTTGAGGCGTTGATTCAATCCATTGAAGCAGACTACAAGGGAATCACTGGTCAATCCGTAGCCATTGCTGGAAACAATTCGTATCAGCATTACAAGGATGCTTTTGAAAGTTATACATGGAGCATGGAACAAACCATCGTTGATGGTGCCCAGATTGATGTATCAAAAATTATGAAACTTAGTGTGTCATGGGGAGTTATTCCGACCGATGCCATTATCGCTAGTGTCATGTCGGAATCATCGGGGCTGAATTATATCAAGACATTCGCCAAGAACATGGAAGGCCAATTATGGAAGATACAAAGCGCCATTACCAGGGGGATGGCAACCGGGCAGTCGTACCAAAAGACTGCGAAGGAACTAGAGGTTCTTTTCAATTCCGGGTTTTCAGACGCGATGCGGGTGGTGAGGACAGAAGCCGGTCGAAACTACTCAGAAGGAAACCTACAGGCTACCGCAAGAGCCGAGGCCGCTGGAATCAAGATGAAAAAGAGGTGGGTCGCAACTTTGGATGGACGTACCCGCCATGATCATGCCGTAGCTGATGGTCAGATTGCAGACGATAGTGGTAATTTCCACGTTGGTGGTGCTAGTGGTCCCGCGCCTGGATTGATCGATGACTTGTCTCAAGTGGTAAATTGCCGATGCCGTTACATCAACGAACTAGAAGGCTATCCTCCCGATTTGCGCCGGTTTGGTGAGGACATTGCACCCTACCAAACCTTTGCCCAGTGGGCTGGCCCTAGTGGCTGGACTGCCAAAAAGGGCTGGCCGAAGCCTAAATTGAATAAATAGCATCCCTATTGACAATTCTATATTACTATATGATCATATGATCATTGGCCGGACGTGTTTCGGGCGATAGGAGAGACCATGGCACTTCAAGACTTCGTTGACGCATTGCCCGAGGATAAGCGGGAATCGTACAAGGCAGAGATTTCCAAGGCGGTAATAATCGCATCAGAGTCAGACGCCGAAACTTTCGCCGGTAGCAATGAGTTGCTGAAGAAGGCAAACCAGCGATACCGCGATGGTAAGCTAAACGAAACCAAGACGGAGTTCATGCGGAACTTCAACGAAAGAGAATTGCCGAGTCTTTTGGAACAAAAGTACAAAGAAAAGCATCCTGACGCTGACCCGAAAGACCTTGCCTATAAGGCACTTGAGGAAAAGCTAAACAGTATGCAACGCGACGGCACGTTGAAAGAACGCAAGGCCGTTGCGCTTCAAAAGTTGGCCGAGCTGGAATTGCCCGTGTCGCTTGCAGATTTGGCGCTTGACATGGATGAAACTGCCTTCGGATCGAAACTTGAGCTTCTGTCCAGCCTCAAAACCTGGAAAGAGGAAGCGGTAGCCAAGGCCCTTGCCGAAAAGCTCGGGAACCAGGGAGCCCCAAAAGGCGGCAGTTCAGCCGCTAACGTCATGAGTGAGGATGCCTTCAAAAAGCTCCCACCGAAAGATAAGGCCGCCTTTATGCAAAAGGGCGGAAATGTACAATAGAGGAGTTCTAAATGGCTAACATTTTTACGACTATTCAGCCCCAACTTTACAGTGCGGCGCAAGAGGTTTCCAGTGAGCCCTTCGCAATTGTGAAGGCAATCAATACTTTCTTCGACGACAAGCAAGTCGCTGTCGGTGATACTGTCAAGGTTCCTGTCGCCCCCAAGGCCACTACCTCGGCATTCACTGCCGCGATGACCCCGACCGCTGGTACTGACGCTACGTCTACCGCTGTGAGTGTCCAAATTTCGGCAAGTCGTAAGGTTTCGTGGAACCTGACCGGCGAACAGGTTCAGTCGCTCCAAAACGGTGGCAATGACCGAGAATGGGTGCGCCAAATGATCGCCCAAGGTATGCGCGCACTTCGAAATGAAATGGAAATAGCCGCTTATACCGCCGTTCGTGCCGGGGCTTCCCGCGCCTATGGTACTGCCGCGACTACGCCTTTTGCTTCTGACCTTTCTGCTTTGAGCAACGCCAGAAAGATTCTACAAGACAATGGCGCTCCCCTTGCCGACCTTCAGTGTATCGTGGACACCAATGCCAACCTAAACCTGTTGAACCTCGGAATCGTACAGCAAGCCTATCAGGCTGGTAACGATGCGGAACGCCGGTCAGGCATGGTTGGCCGTCAGTTTGGTTTCGCCATTGATTCCTCGGCTGGCATTACCGCCGTTACCAAGGGCACTGGTGCCTCATACGTTACCTCCGGTTCCACCGCTGTCGGCGTGACTGACATCGCGTTGGTCACTGGTACTGGCACGGTGTTGGCCGGTGAGGTTGTAACCTTCGCCGCTGACGCGACTAACAAGTACGTTATTGGTACAGGCGTTGCCGCTCCTGGTACGATCAGCCTCAACCGCCCTGGTGCCCGTGTTGTCATCGCCACTGCTAACGCTTTGACGGTTGGCAATACCGCTGTCGCCAACCTTGCTTTCGAACGCTCGGCGATTGTCGGTGTGGTTCGACCTCCGTTGATTCCCGCTAACCCGTATATCAGCCAGACCACTATTAGTGACACGGAAGGTATGACCTATTTGCTTCTGGAAATTGCTGGTTACGGTATGACAACTTGGGAGTTGCACGTCGCTTACGGATTCCAGGCCGTACAACCGGAACATATCGTCCAGATTCTCGGCTAAACGATGGCCCCTAGAGGAATCTAGGGGCTTTTCATACAAAGGGAGGAGCTATGTCCGCCGCAGTATTTGACATCGAAATCCTTCAAGGCGCTACCTTCGAGCGCCGGCTATACTTCACCACTCAAAGAATTGTCACAGCTACCGCAGGAAGCGCATTAGTTGGCGCTACTAGTATCCCGATTGTGTCTGGTGGGCTGGGCGCAATTGTAGCAGGAGACCACGTACTATTTTCAGGTCACTCTCAGGCTAAGACATACATTGTATCTACTGGGGTAGCAGACCTTTCGGCAGGTGGTACTTTGGTTCTGTCATCACCTATCACAGAAGTTGTTTCGTCGGACTCTATCAGCGTGTATACGCCAATGGACTTGACCGGAGCTACCTTCGAATCTCAGGTTAGGTCAACCGCCGATTCAACTGCCATTGTTGCCACTTTGACTGACACTTTGGCAGGTACTCCTACACTAGGCTACATCGACATCTCCTTGACTGCAGCTCAGACTGCGGCCATTCCCACAACCGGAGAAACATACAAACAAAAGTCAACCTATTATTGGGACGGCGAGCTTGTCATTTCTAGTAAAAAGTATCGGTCCTATAATGGCAAGGTAACGGTATCTCCCGAGGTGACGCGATGAGTGATACTATCATCGTTACCGGAGATGATGGTGGCGTGATCATCGTTGCAAATCAGCAAGCTGCTATGTTTGTCTCTGCCGCCGAGCGAGGGGCAGATGGTGGAGGTGGTGGGGCCGTCAATTCAGTCAACGGGCACACTGGAACCGTTGTACTGACTACCTCGGACCTTGGGATTCCTAACATTACCGATTCAATGCGAACTGAGCTTTCGGACGTTATGTCCACCGGACTAATCTCTGGCGCGACACTTTCAATCAACAGTAGCGACCATGCAAAGTTCGACATAACAAGCGGAACTGCTGTTATCGTTGACAACTTTAGCGATGGATCAGCACCAACTAGGTATATCGTTCCTATAGCAGCTCAAGTTGGCGTAATCGACCCTCACCTTGCTACGTCCGATACTGTCTACGTTGGTGTAGATATTTATGGCTCCCTTTTCTTCAAAGAGGATATTTTCAACGCCCACGAACGCCGTCAATATGCCTTGATCGGTTGGCTTGACCATGTTGGCAGGACTCAGATTGAGTTTGCATCAACGGAACCAGCCTTGATTACAGGAATAGGGCATTCGCTCCAGGATTTTTTTTATTCCTTTGGATCGTTCAATGTAATGGGGAATGAATACTCTGCAAACTCTGCCTTGACGATCAAGAGAAGTGCTGGAAAGTCGTTCAACCCAAACCAGAACTATGGAAACGATCGTGATGAACCTCACCTTATCACCAGTAACGCGCAGACTCCTTGCCCAGTGTTTTACTACTACCGAGACGGTGCTGAAGGGTGGATCAACGATACTCCAGTTCAGGCAAACCTTGACCCGAATTACTATGACGATGGAACAGGGACTCTCGCGGCCGTACCAGCTGGAAAGTTCACTATTCAAACATTGTCATTTTACCCTTTTTGGGAATCTAATGATATTCAGTATGGTCAGGGTGTTTACAACACTCTCGCGGAAGCTCAAGCGGCCATATCTCTACCAGTAGAGAACGACCCATACAATAGCGTTGACGTTTTTCGTGGATGGTTGATTGTCAAGCAAGGAACTACCGACCTAACTGACCCTACTAAAGCGCTATTCGTAACGGCATCTAAACTTGGTGGCGGATCAAGTGGCGGTGGTGGTGGCGGTACTGGTGAAGCTAACACGGCATCGAATCTATCTGGGTCCGGTGTTGGTGTCTATGATTCAAAATCAGGTGTAGACCTTCAGTTCAGGCCGATCAATGGCGGAACTCTAACTACTGTTTCCCATGTCGGTAATACTGTTCAAATCGACGTAGCCGTAACAAAGTCAGATGTAGGGCTTGGAAGCGTTGACAACACATCCGACGTAAATAAGCCCGTTTCTACGGCACAAGACACTGCCGACGGATTGCGATTGCTCAAGACTAGCAATCTATCGGACTTGCAAAGTGTATCAACTGCTAGGACAAACTTAGGGCTTGCCACGGTAGCTTCTAGTGGAGCTTATGGCGATCTTAGTGGTACACCTACAATTCCACACGCCGCAATAACTGGCACTGCTATTCTCGATTTCGGATCATTTCCAGGGTCTAATACAGCATCGGTAGCAGTGACAGGTCAAACGTCTATTCTGTCAACAGATATACCTAGTTTGACGGTAGATTATTTGTCTTTTGACAGTTATACTTCCGAGGAAGTTCAGTTCATGGCAAGCAAGATTTCGCTAAGTTGTCTTTACCCTACCAATGGCGTAGGGTTCACGATTTACGGATTTTCAGAGGAAAAATTACAAGGCCGAGTTCAAATCGGTTGGGGGTACTAAATGGCTATTGCAGTTCAACAGGTTGGATCGGGTGGAACTATCTCGGAAGTTAAGGCCGGAACAGTTCTGCCTACCTCGGCAGATACCGCGCAGGTTACCGTTTCACGCCCTGATGACCCACTTCTCACGGCACTTGTTCAGGATACCTTTATCACTGGGCAGGGTGGACAACTTGCGTTAAACAATAACATTGCACTAGCCACGGCGGGCACTAGCTCGACGGATTGTACCAACTTCCGATCTATCGGGATTCAGATTGTCCCTGCGGCTGGTACTGTGACGGCAGGTAACATTACCTTTGAAGGATCGAACGATAACACGAACTTTGTTTCGGTTCCTATGGTCGATATGGCAACACCTGCTAACCAACCAATCAGCACATATGCCGTTGTGGCCGCGACTCCACGGTACTTATACACCAACCTTTTCTTTCGGTACTTCCGAGCCAGGATATCGACAGGCGTTACTGGTACTACTACCGGCTTGCAAGCTTTTAGCGAACTAATGGCCTATCCTCTGACAAATATGCTTCAGAACGCTCGACTTTCGGACGGAACCAACCTGACACCGGCTGGTGATGCCGTGGCGCGCGGTATCTTTGTCAAGCCAAGTGACGGTACTACTGCGGTGGCTATCAAGGCCGCGTCTACTGCCGCTGTAGCGGCTGACCCTGCCATGGTTGTCGCAATTTCCCCAAACAATAACACCAATGCCCTTTCTTTGTGGGCCAGGATTGGTGATGCGACCAACGGTCCGGCGGCAGTAAAGGCGGCCAGTACTTCGGCGGCGGCCGCTGACCCGGCGTTGACCGTTTCACTTTCTCCAAACCTTCCCGTCCCTACTGTCCATACCCTTGAAGCGGCGGCCACGACTAACGCCACTTCGGTCAAGGCTTCTGCTGGCCGTATCACGGCTCTCGTTCTAACTTCGCCTTTGGTGACTGCTACCGTGCGATTCTTCAAGCTCTATAACAAAGCGTCGGCACCAACGGTAGGAACTGATATTCCTGTCATGACCGTTCCTTTCGTTACCGCAGCGACTAACGGCGGATCGGTGAGTCTCAATATCAGCGACCTTGGTATCTACTTCTCTACTGGTATCGCATACGCTATCACAGCACTAGCCACAACGGCAGACACTACGGCTGTTGCCGCTGGCGAAGTCAAAGTTTACATGAACTATATCTAAGGTGGCATAATGGCAATCATCGACGTTGACACCACAAAGACGCTTCTGCAAATCTCGGGAACGGCAAAAGATGACCTCATCGAAACGCTAATCCCGATTGTGGAAGATGACTTCATTACCTACTGCCGAAACACTTTCGAGGTTGACGGTGTTGTCACCTGGCCAGCCGGAACCAAGATCGTGGCCGCCCGCATGATCGGTGAACAAATGGCCGAGACTGCTGGCGGGGGTAGTTCTATTGGAATGGAATCTGAGAGTCAAGGCGGATATTCGTATTCACGGGGCAGTGTTCGGTCTGGCAGTAAGGGGCTTTCGGGATATTCGTCTCGAACAGAGGCTATGATGGCCCAATGGAAACTGGTTGGCGTGGTGTTTGCGAATAAGATGCAGAAATATAGAGATAGACGAGGTATGACCGTAGGGGCTCTGGCAGAAGGCAAATCTTGGCATGGGTATGAGGACCGCCCGCTGTGAGAATGACTCGACATGATCGTCCCATGAAATCGTATAGCGTGACTCGCGCCCCCAATGCAGAAGGTATCATGGTGCCGACGATTACCTTTATTACCACTTTTAATGGCGACCTGCAACCGCTTGCCCGTACAGCTTCCCGCCGTGCTGAGTTCGGCCTTGATTCAACCGAAGCCAACGCGAAGGTTATTTTTTACGACAACGATGTTGTATTGACCCAGGGAATTGTTGTAGAGGATCAGGCCGACCTTAAACGATACATGGTATCTGGCCCGCCTAATCTTTGGCCTGCCCACAGTGAGGCCATTATGACGGTGTGGAATGGCTCGTAGACTTGTCTCACAAAGGGTAATGTCTGAACGTGACAAAGACTATACTAACCTCAAGGCGCAAATACTTCAACAGGCATTTACAGCGGTAGGAATAGAACTCGATACCTTGCTGAAAATAGGAATCGAGGAAGCTTGTATTTTTGTCGAAGGAAAAGCCGCCGCACTTGCTCCAGTTGATACTGGTATGCTCAGGAAGTCTATAACCCACAGAATAATTGATAGGGTAGGCTATCCAGTTGGTCAGGTAGGAACGTCGACAGAATATGCCGCTTATCTTGAGTTCGGGACCGGTATTTATGCCAAGAATGGCGATGGTAGGAAAACACCGTGGGCATACAAAAACGATAATGGTAAAGTGGTATGGACTCACGGAAACAAGCCACAGCCATTTTTAACCCCAGCACTTAATACATCTAGATCATCAATAAAACGAATCATTGAACAGAGGTTGAAAACAGCCCTATGATTGACCACAATACCGCCTTCCGTGCCGTGTTAATCGCCGCTACTTCGGTGACTGCCCTAGTGCCTGCCACTAGAATCTATAAAACATGGTATCCAACATCGCCAACATTTCCACTCATAACATATCAGAAGATCAATGATTACAACGATGACATGAACTATTTTGACAACGAAACGAAATCAGAGAACGTGGAAATGGAGTGTCATGTATTTACGGCGCCGAATACTTCGACGTTTGCAATATCCAACGCCATTGACACAGCGGTAAAAACAGCGGGGTATAACCGAGATTTTTCCTCTGACCTTCAAGACCCTGGAGATTATGGTCATACCGTTATGCGGTATTCTAGAAGGACTTTAACAGTATTCTAGACTTGACTTTATGAGTGCATGAACATATAGTAATATCGACCGGGCGAACCCGGAAAAGGAGCTACCATGGCTACTACAAACCCCGGTATCGTCGTTGGCGTTTCCGGTTTCGTCTACAGTCTCTTGACCGACGGCACTGATATTTCAGGTGGAACGGCAACGTATGGCACCGTTTACCCCATCACTGGACTCAAGTCCGCGAACTACAAAGCCGCCGGGTCTCTGTCACGATTTTATGGCGACAATGGTGTTTTCGCTTCGAGTGAAACAACTGGGGATCAGTCAATCTCTATTGATCTTGCCGACCTTCCTCCTCAGGATCGCGCGCGTATTCTAGGACACTCATACGCCAACGGACAGATTGTGCAGGCTTCCACCGACGTTTCCCCCTATGTTGCAGTGGGATTCAAGTTGTCTCTCGACGGTGCAAACGGGTATGTTTGGTTCACCAAGGTAAAGTTCTCGAAGCCGGACCAGGGCGCTACCACTAAGGAATCAAGCGTTAACTACCAGTCTCAAATGATTGAAGGTGCCGTTGTCAACCTAATCTGTAACAGCGCCTACCGGACTACGATCCGTACCGACGACGCTTCGGCTCCTGCCGCTACCTTGACCGGATGGTTCACAAACCCTGTCATCAGCAACAACGTTGACACTACGGCCCTGACCGTTGTCATCACTGCCGGCGCTGGAGCGACAAAAACCATGCTGGCGACCTTCTCGAAGGCTTCGGCTTCGGGCTCTATTCCGTTCACCATTCCGACAGCTTCGATCACAGCGATTGCTTCAGCCCTTCAAGCCGCAAAGGTTTCAGATGGTTCTACCGCTGGACCCTTGAGTGCTGTAATTCTATCGGCAGGCACGGGATTCTCGAATAGCACGGTTACGGTAACTATCACAACCAACGTTGCCGCGACTGCCGTTTACAACTTGATCGCCGCTGGATCGGCGATCAAGGATGCGTCTGGTGTTTCCGTTACTGCCTATTTCTCTGGCTCAGTGACTACTCGGACCTAATGACCTGATTCACGGATTAACGGGCCATGGGTATTCCTCATGGCCTTATTTTTGGACTAGGGAGACATGATGGGTGAACTTGAAAGAATCGAAGCGCAAGACGGGTGCATTGAACTAGGTGGCAAAGAACGCAAGATGGTTTTTGGAATGAAGGCATTTCGCATCTTGCAAAGGGAGTTTGGCAGTCTCGAAAAAGCCATGATGGCGCTCGCTAACATGGGATCGGCAGGCGGTCTTGATCTTGAACTTTTAGTCACCATTGTTTATGCCGGGGTTTCGATTGACAAGGAGTGTACGAGAGATCGAGTTTCTGATTGGCTTGACGAGATTCCGACGATGCAGGATGCCATTGCGCTTGTCTTGACCGTTGCCGAGGCTATCCGGCTTGCTTCCCCGGTTGCTAGTAGCGACCCTACGAGCCCGACCGAGAAATAAGCGAGTGGCCATGGGCGTACCTTTACACCATGGCCACTGTCTATCTCGGTCGGAGTGATTTACAGTTCTGGGACATAACCCCTCGTGTTTTGATTTCGATGATCGACGAGTGGAACAAGATTGAAAAGCAAAGGGCAAAGATTCAGGCCGTTTGCTACGCCGCCCTAATGAACGGAAAAGACCCTGACGAGTTCCTGGGTGGACGGGAAGCAAAGAAAGTTACTGAAGCGCAAATGAAGAAGAATGCCGCTGTGTTCTTTTAGGGGGTTCTATGGCTATTCTCGGTGAACTGCTAATAGAAATTAACGGTAATAACTCAGGACTGAATAAGAGTCTACAGGACGCTGGCAATTCTACTTCTAAGGCTGTCGATCAGATTGTTTCAGCCCTTGGCCTAGCATCGGTCGCATGGGGTGCAATGAGTCTTGCAATCAAAGGCATCAAGTTCGACGCCATGATGGAAAGCGCCCAAGTCTCTTTTGGTATCATGCTCGGTTCTGCCGATGCCGCGAAAAATAAACTAGCAGAATTGAAATATCTAGCCGACCATTCGCCAATGACATTTGCCGGCGTTACCGCCGCCACCACTACTTTACTTCAGTTTGGTATCGAAGGTTCTAAGGTTGTTTCGACCGTTAAAATGCTAGGCGATGTAGCTGGTGGAAACGAAGAAAGGTTGAGCCGGTTGGCACTAGCTTTTGGTCAAATCTCAGCAAACGGCAAGCTCATGGGCCAGGACCTTTTACAGCTCATCAATGCGGGATTCAATCCACTTCAAACGATCAGCGGGAAAACAGGCGAATCCATGGCGGAGCTTAGAAAGCGCATGGAAGCCGGAGCGATTTCTTCCGACGAAGTGACAAAGGCGTTCGTGACTGTTACATCGGCTGGCGGTCGATTCTTCGGTATGTTGGATGCAAACGCTAAGACTCTTGATGGTTCATTTAGCACATTACAAGATGCAACAGACACTTTCTTGGGTAAAACTATGGAAGCGTTTGTTGGTCCGCTCAAGACCGCAGTGCAGGGATTCACGGTGGTTCTTAATGTGATACCAGGGCAATTGTCTGGGATTACCCTTGCAGTTGTAGGTGTTACTGCGGCTGTAGCGATTCTCGCCGCCGGGTTCACCGCCCTTACCCCTATCATCGCCGCCGCATGGGCAGCGTTTGGTCCTATAGCAATTATTGTAGCAGGATTGACTGCTCTCGTGGCTGGAGTTGTTACAGTAGGGAACGAGTTAGATAAACAAAATAAAACCCACCTAGCTGTCATGGAGACAAAATATAGAGGTATTCTAGCTAGTTCGGTATCACACACCAGGTCGATGAATGATCTAGTCATTTCTGCTAACAAAGTAACAGGACAATTTTTTTCGATGGTTACTTTGGGGACGGATTTCAATACAGCGCTTACCAAGACAGCGGAACAGTTAGGTCTAACTAAGTTTCAAGTAGCGACAATTTTACTCGACTCTAAAGGTCTGTTAGATACGGAAAGGCTAAGTCTTAGTACGTGGATCGAACACAATAAACAGGTAAATCTCGGCGTCGCCAAGATGGGCGACTTCAGAGATGTTTTGGAGAAGTCTTCTAGTGAGGCGGCAGGGCTTGCCCTAGCAGAAAAAAAACGAGCGGACACTGCTGAAGGTATTAAACAAGATTATTCTAATCAGCTGGGATTCATTGCCGATATCATCCAAAGCTCAAAAGACCTATCAGCACTGGACGACATCGCGCTCGCGGAAAAAGCCGATGGCATCAAGAATGTATACGCGAAACAACTAGACTATATTGCCGGGGTGGTGAGTGCGACCAAGGAACAAGTATCCGAACGCGAGGCATCCGAAGCCAAAGAATCTACGGCACGTCAGATTGTACTTGGATACCAAAATCAAGCGATTAACAACCAGATTAAAGCTAATGACCTAGAGAAGGACTACCTAGCATGGGTGACGCTTTCAAAGGAACAGACTAAAGAGATCGTCAAGGGCATTGAATTGATCAGCGCAGGGGCTACTGTTATGGGTGCCGCTTTCAAGAAAGCTGGCAATGAAGACATGGCCGATTTGATGAATAATCTAGTCAAGGCTGGCGGGAATATTGCTAAACTATTTGCCTCTGGTGGTTCTGATATTGGCGCATGGGTTGGGCTTGCTGTGCAGGCTATCGACGTTGTTGGTGACACCGTTCTAGGATGGTTCGGTATCGAGACTGGCGCTCAGAAGAAAGCCCGTGAAGAACGCGCCAAGGCTGAGGCAGAATATCAGGCAAAACGCGCTCAGGCGGCGGATGCTGAGAATAAGAAGTTTGAGGACTACGGCAAGAGTCAAGCCGAGATTCTAAAGTCTAGCTATGAAAAAGAAATTGCTTACGCTACGGCTATCGGTGCCAGCATCGAGACCAGAGGAAAGATCACTCAGAAATACAATGATGATCAAGAAAAGTATTTCCAGGAACAGAAAAAACGGGAAAATGAAATCGCCAATATTCAGGCCGAAAACATTGCTAAACGGGCTAAAGACCTTTCTGATTTCATGAATCAATATTCCAAGGATACCAGGAGCAGGATGGTTCTAATCCAGGAAGAGGAGTCGGTTGCGTTGGAGTCTGCCAAGGCTCTAGGCGCGAGTTATGAGGATAGATTGAAGATACAGAACGCATTCGCTGAAAAACTATCAGCAGAGTTCAATGCCCAGCAGAAGGCGGTGCAGGATGCGCAAGTTGCATACCAATTAAAGGTTACAAATGAAATTAAAGACCAAAAGGCTATCGCCGACAAAGCTAAACAAGATATAGCCGATAGCTATACAAAAGCCGGGTCAAATATAAGTTCTTTGATGATTAGTGGAATGGACAACGGTAAAAACATTGAAAAGTTCAGAGAATCGTTTCTTTCCATGATGAAAAAAATGGCAATCGAAGCGACTGTGATGTCAGAACAATTCAAAGGAAAGTTTGCTGATATTGGGAAACTAATAACATCAGCGCTGAGCGATGGTATTTTCACAGAAAAAGAACTCGGTCAGATTGATATAAAAACAAGCGCGTTGTTTTTGGAAACCTCAAAGAGTACTAGCCTAATTAACGATCTTTTCAACAGGGCTAGTCTTAGCGATACGCTTGTCGCAACAAACTCGCAGAAT
>Ga0114969_10001921_pt1 | contig 17323 bp, 12 predicted proteins | sample M_130807_MF_Meta_FD_87316 | JGI IMG/M metagenome (GOLD analysis project Ga0114969, IMG submission 87316) | Freshwater microbial communities from Lake Montjoie, Canada to study carbon cycling - M_130807_MF_MetaG | ecosystem: Environmental > Aquatic > Freshwater > Lake | place: Lake Montjoie...
ACAAAATCCAATTGTGCATGCCAATATTTACTCTACAAATCCTGTACGATTAAACCAAGATACCATTGGGATGGTGAAGTTGATGATGGATTATAATATCGATAAAAATATATGGACCATAGATAAAAGTACAAGTGTAGAACGCAATAATAGCAATGCTTCTATTGCTGGTCAAATCAATGTGCATGATAGTACCATTAATTTGCAAACCAATTTAAAAGATATCAAAATTGATTTTCTCAATCAATTCCTTTCAGATTATTTGCAACAAATAAATGGCTACGCTTCGGGTAATGTAAACATCAAAGGGAAGTTAAGTGAGCCCAATATTATCGGTAGTGTGGATGTAGCGGATGTAAGCTTAAAGGTTATATTTTTAGGTGCTACGTATAAATTTGATCAGGCTAAATTTCATTTCAACAATCATTTAATTGAAATGGACAATATTAATTTTTATGATGAAAGAGGTAAAGATTTTGGCGGTGTGCTCAAAGGGAAAATAATGCACAATAATTTTTCAGATTTCAATTTAAATTTTACGGCAGATGCAGATAATATATTATGTCTGAAAACAAGCGAATATGAAAACGATTTATTCTATGGATATATTCCAGCTAAGATGAATGCCAAATTAAATGGCCCTTTGGATGATATCATTTTGGATATCCATGCAAAGCCATTGAAAGGGTCAACTTTTTATTTACCAATTAATTCTACAGGTGACGCGTCCTCCTACGATTTCGTTCGTTTTATCAATATTGGAAGAAATCAAAATGATGAAATGGTCAAGCGTAAAAAATCTTACTATGTTAAACTAAATATGAATATAGAAGCCACGCCGAATATTGAAACCAATATTATTTTGGATAATAATACAGGTGAAAAAATTATCGCAAAAGGAAATGGCGATATTAATTTGAATGTGGATTTGGGTAACTCCATTAATATGTTTGGGAACTATGTCATTACGGAAGGAAAGTATTTATTTAATTTTAGAAGCCTACTTGCTAAAGAATTTATCATAGATCAGGGTAGTCAAATTAAATGGAGAGGAGATGCATTGGCGGCTAATTTAAATATGACAGCCGTGTATAAAGTGCCGAAAAAAAATGCATTGTATCCCCTAGTAAGTGCCAATAAAGATATAACTGGGCGTGATTTAGAAGAAGCAAAAAAGGAATATGCCACCTATGTCTATTTATTTTTGAAAGAAAGTTTAGCGCAGCCTAAAATTACTTTTGACATTACACAACCTGATAATAAATCCGTTGGGACACCTGCCTATACTAAGTTGGAACAAATTAAAAATGATGAAAAAGAATTGGTCTCGCAAGCCGGCATGTTATTGTTGCTTGGAGAGTTTTATTCCACAGTGGGAATTAATAATACGGCATATAATAATGCATCTATTTCAACTGTATCTGATATGCTTAGTTCAACCATTTCGTCTGAATTAAATTCGATTATTCAGCAAAAATTAGGACTTAAAAATATCAATGTGAATGTTGGTTATCAAAATAAAATAGACGAACAAAATAATGCTCTAAACAAGAATCAAATATCTTTGAATGTAAGCGCTGAACTATTTAAAGGCAGAGTCATTATTGATGTAGGCAGTGGAGTAAATGTAGGTAAAGACAATACTGGCGTAACAACAAGTAAATACAATATAGGTGGGGATTTTAAAGCACAATTATTGTTGTCTGAAGATGGTCGAGTAAGAGCCAGTGCCTTTCGAACCTCTAATTATGACGCAACAGAAAGTACAAACTTTACCAAAGGTGGGGTAGGTCTTTCTTACCGAAAAGTGTTCAATAGTTTTGCAGATTTCTTCTCTAATAAAAAGAAAAAAAATAACAATATTCCAATTACAGATACAACTTTATTTAAACATGAATCTTAACGCATTCAAACTGAGTACACCCATTGTCATCATTTCTATTTTGCTCTTTCATATTGCCATCACTGCGCATGCGATGTATTCTTTATTCAGTGATTTCACAGTATGGACTTTTTATATGTTTTACCCAATGATGCTATTGATTTTTACCTTGGTATGGTTGGGCATTACTTTCAAAAAAAGAGTTTTTGCATTCGCCTATTTCATGTTGGTATTTTTTGAAGTAGCCATGAAATTGTTCTTTGGCAAATACCTTTTTGGTGAAGTATTTGGCGAAGTTCTTTTCCCAATTGACTTGCTTTTTTCCTTTGTTATTTTACTTTTATATAAACCACATTTTGGTGATAGAACTGCTTCCATATCTTAAAAGACCAACTCGCATTATTTCATTGGTTCCTTCTCAAACAGAATTATTATTTGATTTGGGATTACAAGAGGAAGTAGTTGGGATTACCAAATTTTGTATACATCCTACCCAATGGTTTAGACATAAAAAAAGAGTAGGAGGCACCAAAACAATTGATATATCTAGTGTTCGAGCATTGCAACCCGATTTAATTTTAGCCAATAAAGAAGAAAATACGCAAGCAGATATTGAAGCATTATCTAAAGAATTTCCTGTTTGGGTAAGTGATATTAAAAATGTGCAAGACGCTTTAGACATGATTGCACAGGTTGGGGAATTGGTTAATCGGAAAGAGGAAGCACAACAATTAATAGACAAAATACAAAAGAAAATGACCGTTCGTACAAATCAAAATAGTATAGATGCTTTGTATTTAATTTGGCAAAAGCCCTATATGGCTGCCGGTGCAGATACTTTCATACACGACATGATGCGATATGCTGGTATGCGTAATGTAGTCACACAAATGCGCTATCCAATTTTAACAATGGAAGAAATAATAGCCTTACAACCGGCTTATGTTTTATTATCTAGTGAACCTTTTCCATTCAAACAAAAACATGTAGAGGAAACGCAAGCTAGTTTACCTGGTATAAAAATAATTTTAGTCGACGGTGAATTATTTAGTTGGTATGGAAGCCGAATGTTACAATCATTTGATTATTTTTATCACCTACATGAACAATTACAAAACAGCTAGTCAATTACTTTTTACATTTTCCAGCTATTTTATTCTTTGGATTTTACTGCAACCTTATTTAGGTTATTTATTGGATAGTGATTGTGTTGCCTATTTGACTATTGCAGAGCGAGTGGCAAAAGGCGATTATTTTCGAAGTATTAATGGACTTTGGAGTCCATTGAATTCATGGATGTTAGCGCCATTTATTCAGCACGGCTTTGATGCATGGGCTTCTGCTAAAGCACTGAATTGTTTCTTTGGAGGGGCCATTCTAGTTGCGTTTCATCATGTATTATTGTGTTTTGAAGTATCCAAAAAAGTATACCATATCTATATGAGCATACTGCCTCTTATTGTCGTTTACTTCGTTTATTTTCAAATGTTTGGTGATGTATTACAATTGGCATTTGTCTTATTTTATTTGCTTATTATTTTTTCCAAGTCATTACTGAATATAGGCAAGGTAATAGCATGTGCTTTAATAATGAGTATAGGATATTATGCAAAAGCCTATTCGCTTTTCTTTTTTTTCGTGCATTTTTTGGTAATTTGTTTATGGTTGTACAAATCAAATAAAATCAATTTGCAAAAGGCAATCTTGTATTACGTTACCGGTGTAAGTGTATTTCTACTTTGCATTTTGCCTTGGACATTTGCTTTACATCACAAATACAAGGAATTTTCATTGACGGGCTTTGCAGGTAAATTAAACATGAGCTGGAATATCAATAGTGGTAAATCTTTTAAGCCTGATATTACCTTATTAATACCGCCCACTTATACTAATTCTCCTTCATTTTGGGAAGACCCTTATGTAACACAATCCAATTTAAGTTCACCTACAAGTTCTATTACTCATTTTACCAAATGGATAGCGAGAGTGGTTTATACCACCTTAGAAAGTGTTACTTGTTTACAAGAAATTTCCTGCTTCGCATTGGCGGCATTAGGCATTGGGTTTTTCTATTTTTTCTTCTATAAAAAAAAATCAGAAGAAATGGATTTGCAATATCAATTATTGATATTAAGCATCCTAATTGTACCAATGGGTTATTTGATGATGCATATTGAAACACGTTATATTTGGCTCATTACCTTTTTGACTATGTTATTGTGTGCCCGTTTGCTACAAACTATAAAAAATACAATATGGCAGGGAATTGCACTTGGAAGCATTGCCATTTCATTTCTACTATTTCCTATTATGCAATTGAAAAATTTAAAATATAAGAACAAGGATTTGTTTGAGATGGCTCAATATATAGAATCTAAAAATATACATGGCACCTTCACTTCAAATGCCACAGATGCTGGTAGAATGTGGGTTATAGCCTATCAAACAAAGAACCCATTTTTTACCATTGAAAAACAAAATTACACACAACAGGAATTAAACTTGGACATAAAAAAATACCATGTCGCTTATTATTTTTTTATCAGTGAAAATAACCAAGCAAATATTATAATGCAAGATGCAAGCATGGATAAAGTTGCAAGTATGGATGGTTTGGATGTATTTAGAATAAAGGATGTGAAATAATGTAATAAGAAAGGCTTCACTTTAAGCGAAGCCTTATTGGAAGAATATTATGTTATGGATGCCCATTTACTTTTCCTTACGCATTATCAATTACCCATTTTCTTATCTTTCTGATATAATCAAAATAACCTTGTTCTAAACGCAACCAAAGTAAACCAAACATAACAAAGGCTGCACCTGCAATAATATAAATAGTAGAATTGTATTTACCTTGTCCGAATGCAAACAATAAACCAGCTGCAATTAATGAAAAGGAAATAAATGTCATGAGCAAATAAGGACCGCCAATATCAATTCGTCTTGGCTTACTTCTTACCTTGATTACACTTTGATCCCCTTTACTTGTAATTCTAATTCTGGTGATAGGTAATGTATGAACATGGTCATCATTTTCAGCATGTGGAATGACTTTTATGTCTCCACCTTTTTCCGAAATTTCGAAATCAAGATCGTGGATTTTTAAATGTTGTCCTAAAAAAGTTGCTCTTAGTGCATTTGCATTTTTTTTGCTGTTGATGGTACTGTAGCGATAGAAAAACATAATTGAAGATTTAATATTCAGAAAAGTAAAAACAAAAGCGTGTAAGTACAAATTTTTTTATGCCTTTTTTAGCACATTCTAATTTAATGTTTGTATATAGGCCATTTTTACACGTGAATTCCTTAAAAAAAAATTCTACGTTTTTTCAGTATGTTTAAACATGCCAGTAATTTGTAAGAAAAAGTCTCAGAATAATTTGTCATTGCGTCCGCAGAAATCTATCGCTATCCTTAGCGTTTCTGTAATATATTTGTCGTCCTTTCAATGGAAAATAATGGATATGTCAAATAGCAAAAAAGTAGTTCTTGATTCAGGAATTGAAATAGAAAAAATATACACAGAAGCAAAGGTAGAAAAAGAAATGCCAGGGCAGTTTCCATACACACGAGGTGTGCATGAAGGCATGTATCGCGATAAACCTTGGACAATGAGACAATATGCTGGTTTCAGTACTGCCGAAGCAAGCAATGAACGTTATCATTTTTTATTAAACAATGGCGTTACAGGATTAAGTGTTGCATTTGACCTTCCAACTCAAATTGGTTATGATAGTGATGATGCAATGGCCGATGGAGAAGTGGGGAAGGTAGGTGTTGCCATTGATTCATTAGAGGATATGGAGCGATTATTCAAAGGAATAAATCTTGAAAAAGTAAGTACCTCCATGACCATCAATGCCAGTGGATTTATTTTATTGGCATTATATATTGCCTTGGCTAAAAAGCAAGGAGCGGATATTAAAAAAATTACTGGCACCATTCAGAATGATATATTAAAAGAGTATGCAGCACGAGGTACTTATATATACCCGCCAAAACAAAGCATGCGTTTGATTACCGATATTTTTGAATATTGTAGTCAAGAAGTACCGAAGTGGAATACGATTTCTATCAGTGGTTACCATATTCGTGAAGCTGGAAGTACAGCTGTGGAAGAACTTGCATTTACCTTGGCAAATGGAAAAGCTTATTTGCAAGCGGCAATGGAAAAAAAATTAGACATCAATGTTTTTGCCAAACGATTATCTTTTTTCTTCAACGCACACAATCATTTATTTGAAGAAGTAGCCAAGTTTAGAGCTGCTCGTCGTATGTGGGCGCATATCACAAAAGAATTAGGTGCAACAGACATCGAAGCACAAAAATTACGTTTTCATACCCAAACTGGAGGTAGTACTTTGACTGCCCAACAACCGATGAACAATATCGTTCGCGTTACAGTACAGACCCTCGCTGCAACACTGGGTGGTACACAAAGTTTGCATACGAATGGCTTTGATGAAGCATTGAGTTTACCTACCGAACAAGCTGCAAGTATTGCCCTACGAACCCAACAAATCATTGCCGAAGAAAGTGGCATTTGTGATACCGTAGATCCATTTGCAGGTTCTTATTATATAGAAACTTTAACCAACGAAGTAGAAGAAGCTGCCTGGAAATTGATACACAAAATTGATGCCATGGGAGGTGCTGTAAGTGCCATTGAACAAGGGTTTATGCAAGAACAAATTGCACGTTCGAGTTATGCATACACAAAGGCAATAGAGCGAAATGAGAAAATAATTGTGGGTGTAAATAAATACCTAAGTCAAGAAAAAAATACGACACCCATCATGAAAATAGATCATGCTATTCAAGTGGAGCAAATAGCAAGACTAAAATTATTTAAAGAAAATAGAAACCAAGACTTGGTCAAAAATTGTCTAGAAAAAATTGCCACACAAGCTTCTGGACATGAAAATTTAATGCCATTAGTTATTGAAGCGATAGAAGCACATTGTACACTAGGTGAAATTGCCAATACACTTCGTGCGGTTTGGGGAGAGTACCGCTAATGTATTCGTTACTGCCTATTTTATCACGCCATAAAAATTCAACATGCTAAAACTTATTCTAGAATTTATCATTGGTATTGGCATTGGAATTTATGGCTATTTGGTGCCAAGTTATATCAATATGTCTGTTTTACAATTAGGTACATTACCTTCTACCAAATCATTATACAAAGTATTGGTTATTATCTCATTGATTGAGATTCCTTATTGTTTCTTTTGTATGTCCATGATGCAATGGATTTTACAGCAACATATTTTACTCTTGGTTATCAAATGGCTCATCGTTGTTATTTTACTTTTTCTAGCTGGCTTAAATTTATTTGAAGCTAAAAAGAAATCTAAGCATACTTCACTGGAAAACGTAAATGTGATGGAGAAAAAGCAAGTCAATAAGTTTTTATTACTCGCCATATTTAATCCATTTCAATTATCTGCTTGGGCTATTTGGGGTACCTACTTGATAGAAAAATCATGGTTTGAATGGTCAGCATTTTCCATTTTTATATTCAGTATTGGCGCATCCATCGGCGTTGCTATTATCTTATGGATTTATGCCTATATGGGCAATAAATTAGTCTCGTATTTTTCGGTCAACAAAAAACAAATTGATTATTTTGTATCGGCGATTTTGGTCGTATTAGCTGTTGTGCAGTTGGTTAGGAATTTGAGTTGATGGAAAAATTATTTTACTCACAGAAGTCACAGAATACAGAAGTGTTTTAGGATTAATTTTTGTTTGACTTCGCACTGTTCAGAATTTGAAATCCCGAACCCTTATCGAAGGATTTATAATCCTTACACAAATTCTGCATCAATAGAATTTCAAGTGATTTATTCCATTTTTCTATACATATTATTTCTTATCCTTTTCCCCACAATTAAAACTACTTTTACCGACTTTAGGATAAAAACCTAACACCATGATAAAAGAACTTAGTCTACAATTGCTTCCTTCGCAAGCCTCCTCCAATGCGGATATTTTAATGTCGATTTCGCAAGCACTGCGTTTAAAAAAATCGCAACAGATTCAATATAAAATTTTAAAAAAATCTATTGATGGAAGAGGTAAAACAACCCATATTATTTTACAAGTAGAAGCTCATATTGATGAAGCTGTTTTTACTGAAAAAGAAATTGAATTTAAGGCTGAAAATGTAAGCTTATGCGAAGAGTTACATATCATAGGTGCTGGACCAGCTGGGCTTTTTTGCGCTTTACAATGTATTGAATTGGGCATTAAACCTGTCTTGTTTGAAAGAGGAAAAAATGTGCGCGATCGTCGTCGTGATTTAGCCATACTCAATAAAGAAGGCATACTCAACGAAGAAAGTAATTATTGTTTCGGAGAGGGTGGAGCAGGCACTTATAGCGATGGTAAATTATATACGCGCAGTAACAAGCGTGGCAATGTGCAACGTGTATTGGAATTGTTTACTTATTTTGGTGCAGAAGAGGATATTATGTTTGATGCGCATCCACATATAGGCACCAATAAATTGCCGCAAATTATTGAAGCCATCCGAGAAAAAATTCTAGCGTGTGGTGGAGAAATTCATTTCAATTCGAAGCTAACAGATATTAAGTATACAGGTGATACTATCAGCGCTATAGTGATAAATGAAACCCAACATGTGGCAGTGAAAAATGTGGTATTGGCTACAGGACATTCAGCAAGTGATATATATGAATTATTTTATCAAAAAAATATCAAGATAGAAAGTAAACCTTATGCTTTAGGTGTTCGTATTGAGCATCCGCAACATATCATTGATTCTCTTCAATACCATTGTGAACTGCGTGATCCATATTTACCGCCTGCAAGTTATAGTTTGGTAGAACAAGTGAATGGACATGGTGTATTTTCATTTTGTATGTGCCCAGGTGGTATCATTGCGCCTGCATCCACACAAGCAAACACACTGGTAGTCAATGGTTGGAGTCCAAGCAAAAGAAACAATCCTTTTGCAAATAGTGGTATGGTAGTGAGTGTAGATGAAAAAGATTTTAAAAATAAATCCCCGTTGGGTGGACTATATTTTCAAAGAGAAGTAGAGCAAAAAGCATTTGAAGTTGGTGGTGGAAAATACGTTGCACCTGCACAAAGAATGACAGATTTTGTTCGCAATAAAGTATCTGCTAGCTTGCCAGTTTGTTCTTATCTTCCGGGTGTCAACTCTGCACTACTCTCCGATGTATTACCTAAAATAGTATACCAATCCTTATCCAATGCATTAGTCACTTTTGGGAAAAAAATGAGTGCAGAAACTCGAAAAACTTCTAGTGGATATTATACCGAAGAAGCAATTATTTTAGCTACAGAAAGTCGCACTTCATCACCAGTAAGAATACCACGGGATAAGGAAACCTTTCAACATATCCAATTGAAAAATTTATATCCATGTGCAGAAGGAGCAGGTTATGCAGGAGGTATTGTAAGTGCAGCGATGGATGGAATGAAAATTGCAAATGCTATAGTAAGCAATTCGTAGTCCGAATATTACTAAGTGTTGCGTCTCACTTTCTACTGACGACTCATTATATTTGCCACAACTTATGCTTCGTATAGAAAAAATATCCTTATACCATTTTAGAAATTATACGAATCAGGAATTTTCCTTTGACAAACAAATCGTAAGTATCACAGGTAAAAATGGTTCTGGTAAAACATCTATTTTAGATGCGATTCACTTTCTATGTTTTACTAAAAGTTATTTTCTGCATATCGATAGTTTGGTCATCACGAATGGCTTACAAGGCATGCGAATTAATGGTGAATTTCGAACGGATAAATTAGATACACTAACTTGTATTATTCGAGACAATAGCAAAAAAGAATTTTTAAAAAACAGTGTGGCTTATACCCAATTTTCAAGGCATATTGGTCAGTTCCCTTGTGTTTTCATTGCACCAGATGATACAGAACTGATTACTGGCAGCAGCGAGGGTAGAAGAAAATTTATGGATACCATTATTAGTCAATTATCTATTGATTATTTGGATCAAATAATACTGTACGCAAAAATATTGCAACAAAGAAACGCACTACTCAAACAATGGCATTTGCAAGCAACTCAAGATTATTCTTTGTTACAAATTTACACGAAGCAACTGCATACTATTGGTCACGTCATTCATCAATATCGTATTGATTTTTGCAAACAACTTGCGGCAAAAACGAATGAATTTTATACCTATCTGAGTGAGGAAAAAGAACAAGTTATTATTCAATATCAATCCCAATTAGAGTCAGCATCTTTAGAAGATTTGCTAACTCAAAATATAGAAAAAGACATACGTACCCAAAGAACAAATTATGGAATCCATAAAGACGATTTAATCTTTGAATTAAATGGTATGCCATTCAAACAAGCAGCCTCTCAAGGGCAACGAAAATCCTTTTTATTTGGTTTGAAACTGGGTCAATTTTTCATCATTCAAGAACAAAAAAACAAATCGCCAATTTTATTATTAGATGATATTTTTGAAAAATTGGATGAAAGTAGAAGCCATAAATTAATTGACTTTCTAGTGAAACAAAACGCACAAATTTTTATTACGCATACCCATATTGAACAAGTCAAAAAAACATTCAAAGAATACCAAGACCAAGTTCAATTTATAGAATTATAAATTTACTAATAGACCTTCCAATATACTTTAGTGATTTTCCTTTTATCATCCACACTCTTATAATCTCGAGTAGGATCTGGATATTCTATTCCTCTTCCTTCAACAATAACATTAATAATTGCCTTCGCATTTTGATTGAATTGCGCAAATTCAGCGGCTAATTGTTCATTGATAATATCACCTACCTCCATTGCTCTTAAATAAGATAAGTAGTTGATGTATTCATTCTCCGTCATCGATTTTTGTTGAGCACTCAACAATAATTGTTGATAGTTTTCGGTATTCGTATCTATTGTTTCTTCATCTGTGTAACCAAACACAACTATTTCGGCGCGAAAAATAGATCCATTCCTATTTTTTTTCACCAATGAATCAAGTAAGGGTGCGAATACACTAACTGCTTGTTCTCGTTTTTCTTCTGGAATTTTATAAGTATCACCAGCATAAAAAGAAGCCTTTGGAAATTTTTTATATAGTAAAATATTCACGCCTTTTTTAGGATCATATTTTACCAGAGTTTCTTGCAATTGAGATTTTAATCCGTAATAATAAAGTTGTACAGAACGATGATAATTTTGTCCAGTAATAATTTTAAAGGATTTTACATACTCAATTACACTATCAGTAATTTCTTCCTGATTTTCACTACTTATATTTTCTGTATCTAGTGTTGTATTCGTAGTTGGATTTGGATTCGCATTTGGATACGTACTCAAATTGGTTCTTCTGCTTAGGCAAGAAACAAAAAACAAAATAGAAGCTAGAATTATAAACTGATAAAAAAATTTCATACGCATATATTAATCTAATCCTCACCAAAAGAAACTTCTTTAGCAACAACGGGAGCTTTGTTGGGTTTAACATTTGTTTTTGGCGCAATTACCGTTGTAGCTGTTTTAGTTTCAGTGGCTCTATTTTTATTACTTACGACTGGCGTATTATTAGCACGTGACGTATTTTTTCTAACTGGTGCTTCAACAACATTTTTAGCACGTGACGATTTTTCTGTATTTCGTTGTTTAGGAGAAGATGCAACAGAAGGCTTTCTCCCATCTTCATTTGCAGGATTTTCTCTATTGGTGGAAATTTCGTTTTGCGGAGTTTCCGTATTGCCAGAATTCTGTTCAGGTACTGTTGAATTTGCATTTTGATTATCCACTTGAACATCTGTACTGCCTGCTGGCGTAGCATTTTCAGCTGAATTACCATCAGTATTGGATGCATTAAGATTGTTTAATGTAGCCATATCGGAAGTATCTGATTCTGTTGTTCCGGCATCAGTTGAATCAGAAGTATTTGCCATTTCGCTGTTCTGAATGGGTAGTTTTTCTGTATTTTTTTTATTTTTAGATTGATACCAAGTGTATCCAATAAATAAAACAACAAGAAGTATGATAACAATATTCAACTTAGCCAAAACACTTTTAAATCTGCTCTGTTTTGGTGGTGGTGCAGCTATATTTGGATTTTGAATTTGATTTTGATTCATTTCCAAAACCTTGTTCAATAAATCTTCGGTTTTTAATAACCTTTCATTCATTTCTTCAAAACGCATTTTGGAAGTATTTAAAACTTCTCTTTCTAAATCACTGCCAATAAATTTTGACAATGGTGGCACATTATTGGTTTTTAAGGATTCTTGCAATTGTCTAATTTTCTCTTCCAAAACGGCTATTGAATTCATTTCTTGATTCGTAGCATGTGGCAAATTATCACTTCTTACTTCTTCTACGCGTGTTGGCTCATTTCTTACTGGTTCTGGAATATTTACTGGACTTGGTGCTGCTACTGTATTTACATTTTCTGCTTTGGGTTGTTCGCTAGCATTAGAACCAGTTTGAGCTTTTTTATCTTTACTTAATTGTTTGATTCTTTCATAAAATTCAGCAGGCGATAAATTTTCCGCTGCTAATTTTTGGCTATCCGTAAGTCCCTCTTTTTTGACTTCTGCCGGTCTTTCTTGAACTATATTTTTTTCTTCATGAGCTGGCTGAACAATGTTAGTATGTGTTTGATCACTTTGCACATGCGCAGTTTGTCCACTGAGAAGTGTGTTGGCTAACTTGGCTCTATTAATTAAGTTCAATTGTTCATTGAACTCTGCCTGTGTCATGGCATTCGCAGTGATTGGGACATTGCCAATAACTTGATTAGACATTGCTCCTGGAACATGCGTTTCGGAACTAAACATTTGACCAGCCCCCTTTTCTACATCCACCACCAATAAAGGAGTCACTGACGGTTTCGCGGTAATTTTTATTTCTTGATTAATGTTCTTTACCTTTTCATATATCTCTTCCGGACTCAATGATTTCGTAGTAACAGTATTAGCTTCTAAAAACACTTCAGCATCTTCATGATCAGAATCTGTTAAGCCATTATTATATTCAGTATCTGAATTATACATATTGCTAACGCCTTTTTCTACATCTACAACGATAATAGGAGAAGGGGAAGATTGAGATTTTACCCGTAAATCTTTGTTCAAATATTTAACCTTCCCATAGAATTCAATTGGCGATACTTCTTCAAGAGTCACAGCTAAATTCTCATTAGAAACTTTCTTTTTATTTCCACCCTTATTGCCTGCTGCAATATTTCCTTCAATATCCTTCGCGCTGTAAATATTTGTTATTCCTTTTTCTACATCTACTACAATGATTGGGGATTCTTTTTGCGTATTATTTTTTTCTACAACAACTTTTGTCTTTTTGACTTTATTATTTACTTTATCGAAAAGCTCTTTAGGACTTAAATTTTCTATTGGATTCTTAGCAACACTTACATTTATTTCCTTTCCGATTTCTTTTGATTTAATCAGACTGGCTTTTATTTCTTCAAAATAAGAATTAGAAAATTCGGGATCTTCATTCTTAATTTCTTTCGTTTCACTCGGTGTAATTATCGCATTGGATTTAATTTCTTCATGCAGCAATTTTATTTTTTCGTAAAATTCGGCAGGAGTTAATTTATCCGTTTGCGGTATTGGCTGCGGTACAATTTCATTTTCAATCTCCTCAATATTTTTATACTTGATATTAATTTCTTCTGGCTTATTGTCCGCACTAATTGTATCCTCTACTTTGGAAATCGTATTGGGAATGATCAAGTCCTTTTGCGTTAGATTCGCACTGATTTGATCATGTAATAATTTTATTTTTTTATAATATTCTTCAGGAGATAAATTTTCCGAATTGTCTTCATCAAGATCTGCCTTTTCAATTGTAATAGGTGTTACAGCCTTTTCAATTGCAATAGGAGTTACCGCCTTTTCCTTTTCTACATCCTTACTATCACTTGGTGCGTGCTTAAATTCTGTTTCTATTGGCGGATGAACAGGTGAAGAAGTTAAGGCCTTAATTTCTTCTTGCAAATGCTTGATGCTTTCAAAAAATTCAGCTTTTGTCAACACCTCTTTCGGAAGTATTGGTTCTTCAGGCTCTGCTTCTGGTAAGGCAGATTCTATTTTACTATTTTCCTGAACTAGAGGAACAGCACTAGTGCTTTCATCTGGTATATTTGTTACTGGAATCTTCGATAAAGCAGCATTCGCGTTAATTTGATCTTGTAAAAGTTTTATTCTTTCATTAAATTCAGAAACGGAAATGGTGTCTGCAGGAATTGGCGCAACAATGGGAACAGTTTCATTTTTAATTTCATTAATCAGATTTGAATTTGCCTTCAAAATATCCTGATTTGAATTAGAATTAGGTGTGATTATTTGTGCTACATTTTCACTTCCCATCGGCGGTTTCGGCGTATTTGGATTGGCCTTGATTTGATCTTGAAGGGATTTAATTCTCTCTTGATATTCCGCTTCTGAAATCACTGGAGTGCTTGCCACTGGTGCGTTAACTGGAATGTCAATTGGCTTCTCCTCTTGTTCTGGAACAATTTCCTTTTTTTCCACCTCATGTATAGTCGGAGGAATAATATCATTGTTTGTTTGTCGATTCGCATTTGATTTTGCCGAAGGCATTACAGTGGATTTTAATCCTTCTTGTAGAAATTTTATTCGCTCATAAAAGGATGGCGCCTTGGTTTCAGTAGGCGCTACTTGAATATTTGGAATAATACCGTTACCAAGTGTTCCAGTAGGTGGTATTTGTTCATCACTAGCTGGCATTGAAATAGGTCAATCATTATCCATCTCTATCTTTTTTGTTTCAGAAATAGGAGCTTGAATGGTGTCCTTCGCCTCATCTGGAAGAAATTCTATTCGCTCGTAACAAGTTGCTGGTCGTATTATCTCATTCGGTTCAACTTGCGGAGTCGAATGAATCCCCATATTCATTTCAATATTTGTGTGTGTATTTTCTTCGCTATTGGTGGATAAATTTGAACCTCTATTCGAAGAGCCCATATTGGCAAAAGGTAGGGGAGAGGATTTTATACTCGCATTGATTTCTTGTTGCAGTATTTTAACTCTTTCATCGAAAGCAGAAGTTTTTACCGCTTCTACTGGCTGCATTGGATATGTTTTTTCAACTTCCATGCGCATCTCTTCCACAATTTTTACGGGTTCAATTGGAGGAACTGGAACAGAAATGGGAATAGGGCTTTGTTCAACAGGTTGAATTGGATTATGACTTGGCGTCGAACTTGGCATTGCAGGATTACTAGTTGCTTTGATTCCTTGCAATAAAAGTTTAATTCTTTCATCAAATGCAGCAGGAGTCAAGGTTTCAGAATCATCTTGTGGATTATCTGGAATAATGCCATTACCAACATGTTGCTGGTTGTCGCGATTAGAATACAAATTCCCAGTATTCGGAAAAGGGATAGATTGACTAATCCCATTTGGTATATTTCCGTTTGCTGGATTCAAATTATTCTTTGCATTATCATTATTTATTGCACTGAATTCGTTTTCTGCTTCATTTGAAAATCCTTCTGGATAGACAGTTCTCAGAATTTTGGGCTCACTTTTTCCACCCGTTGGGAAACGACCATTTGCACTACTGATTTCCCGTTGAATATCGGATTCATTAGTGTTTGAATTGTTTGATTTCGCCAACTCAGCAAGAAAATCAAATACAACCTTATTCCCTTTTTCCTTCATAAATATTTCCTACGTACAAATTTAGAGGCAACATGAATATATACGAATTATATTCATGTTAACTGAAAGCGTAAATTTATACAAATTTTTTTAATATTTCGTAAGTATATAAAGGTATAAATTGATTTTGATTTTTGAACCAGGTAATTTGCCGTTTAGCATAATTCCTAGAATGTTGCTTTATCAAGCCAATTGCCACTTCCAGAGGATATTCCCCTTCGAAATATTTGAATAATTCTGAATAGCCAACGGTTTGTAAACTTCGTAATTCTTTCTTCGGAAATAATGCTAAAGCTTCCTCTACCAATCCATCCTGCATCATAACATCTACGCGTTGGTTGATTCGTTGATACAATACATCCCTTTCAGAGATTAATACATATTTTTCTATTGTAAAAGATCTAGTTTTATGTTGATTCGTACGATAGGAAAGTATGGACTCGCCGGTCGATAATTTAAATACCAATGCGCGTAATAAACGAGACGCATTTTCTTTTTCCGATTGATGATAAAATAGAGGGTCGGCATGTTCAATTTCCTTTTGCAACCAAGCTAAGCCTTGTTGTTTAAAGGTTTCATTGATTTCTGCATCCAATTTTTTATCGATGGAAGGCATGGTATCCAGACCTTCACAAAGCGCTTTTAGGTATAATCCAGTGCCACCGACGCAAACAGCAACATCCTTTTTCGCAAAAATTGTGTCTAACTTTTCTAGTCCGTATTGTTCAAATTGACCTGCCGAAACAAGCTCATCGACAGAATGCGAATCAATAAAATGATGTGGTACAAGTGCCAACTGTTCTAGACTTGGTTTAGCTACACCGATATTCAATTCCTTGTAACATTGTCTACTGTCGGCAGATAAAATTTCAGTACCCAAATGCTGCGCAATCTCAATGGCTACATTTGTTTTACCAATGGCAGTTGGTCCGCCAATTACTATTAATTTTTTCAATGGAACCTCATTCTATAATTCATCCGTAAAATTATCATCGCCTCCAAGATCATCCTCTGCATCCGTCGAAGTCATATCATCTTCGCCTTCTTCTCCGTAACCCTCTTCGTTAGAAGGTACATCAAATTTTTCTTCTGCTTCCACCACAAGTTCTTTTTCTAAATCTTTGATACCAAATTGGGTAGGAGAAACTCCTTCACTTAAAATACAAACTGGGTATGATTTCGGTTTCGATGGAACAGGACTCAAAGTAATAATTTCAATAAGTAATCGCCATTTTTTGACATGATCACTTTCATATATAAACTTTTGATGTGGGTCAGAAATGAGTGCACCAATGGGTGTTTTTTTCATACTTAGCGAAGCGGCACCTCTAATATTTTTCTCAACAACAGAAGAAATTTCTGTTTCCTTAACCCATTTATGGTTACTTACAAAAATGGAAGCTTCCATTTTTTCTGGCATCTGAAAAATAAATTTGATACAAGTGTGTAGCTCATAAAAAGTTTGATCTGATAGTATTTCTACAGACCGATAGGTGGAATCATCTTCTTCCCAACTTATTTTTAAATTAATTAATGACATATTTTTCCGTTGCAATCGCAAACATACTAAATAGGTTTTATATTTAATTCATTCGCCTTTGCCAACATAAAAGCAAAGGCCTCTTCATAATTATTTTTAATGAGTCCATCCAAGATTGCCTCTCTAACAGCATCTTTGATATCACCAACAGCTTTACTAGGTTTGAGATTGAATGTCTCCATAATTAT
>Ga0114969_10001922_pt1 | contig 17316 bp, 23 predicted proteins | sample M_130807_MF_Meta_FD_87316 | JGI IMG/M metagenome (GOLD analysis project Ga0114969, IMG submission 87316) | Freshwater microbial communities from Lake Montjoie, Canada to study carbon cycling - M_130807_MF_MetaG | ecosystem: Environmental > Aquatic > Freshwater > Lake | place: Lake Montjoie...
AAATCGTATACCTCAAACGATTTGTTTGGAATTGATTCACGATTAAAGAGTTCCTTCAGCACCTATGGGCTGAAGGTGGTGAACTCTGATAGGGAATTTGAGCAACTGTTGAAAGCGAACGGAGTGCCAACCGATTTAGATCGGCTGGAGAAAGAACAACCCGACGTGTTCCAACACGCGATGGATTTGCGGGGCCGTGCGAAAGTTCTGTCAGCGAACTTTCGCAAACAGTACGAGCAGGGGCGATTGGGACTGATCATCGATGGGACGGGTCGCGATTATGATGATATACATACCCAGCACGCCGCCGCGACTGCATTGGGATACGACTGCTATATGATATTTGTTAACACCAGCAAAGAAGTGGCACTTCAACGGAATCAACGTCGCGCACGAACGCTCAACGTAGCACTAGTTGCTGCGTTCTGGGATGATTGCCAACGCAATCTTGGACATTTCCAGCGGTTATTCGGTGCTAGTAATTTTCTTGTCGTGGATTCTGTTGACGATGCCACAAAAACTCAACATATTCAGCAATTGTCAGGCAAAGCGATTCGTCGATGGATCACGGAACCTGTGAAGAATATTCGCGGGTTGAAGTGGATTCAACTGATGGGTGGACGGCACGGGCGGCACTAGGATGCGATAAACACGCCACCCGTAGGTGGCGTGTGTCGATTATCAGTTGCGTGTACGACTCGCCTTCGCGAGGGCTGATTTCGCGCGATTTTTCGTCTTTCGCTTCGCTTTGACCCCAGCCGGATCACTAATACGCTGTGCTGCGGTAACTGCCTTGCGCAACATACGCAATTGCTCTAGTGATCGCTCCATCTTAGTGATGGTGTTCGATGACGGTGCGATCGCATCATCCGATATGCGGGTAGGCGAGTTATCGACGATCTCGTATTCGACTTCATTCATACCGGCTCCTCTTTCTCTTCACACGCATATCCAGATGCTTGGGCACATGACGGACACAATGTGCGCACCCAATTTCCCGATGATCGCAGATGCGCGGCTGCCGTTGTGCCGCAGTCGTCGCAGATACGGAGGCTCATCGCTTCAGCAAATTGGATGATCGTAGACTGTTCCTCCGTACATGTGTGGACATAAAAACACAGCCTCCCAAACTTCTCTTTCACTTGCACGACGACCGGCACAGACTGCATCAGATCGTCGTATATCTGTTTGCGTTCCAACACACTTGTTTCGGTGATGGTGTCGAACAGTGAATGTAGTGAATCACCTCTCGCACGGGCATAAACGACGTCTGCTGCTCGCTGCCAATCCTTGAATGCCGTATAGACGGGATGCATCAGATGCGCACACAACGTATCAATGAGCGCATACCAGCCATTCCCACATTCAAAACCCCAACACATTGCGGTGTCTATCATCGGGGCGTCACGATCCCGAAATAGCTCAGGATACTTTGCGCATAATGTTCTATCGAGATCTCGCTGCATAATGTTCTTTCTCATGAAAAATGGCGGTAGATACAGGAATCGAACCCGTTACTCCTTTCGGAGCGACTGCTTTCAAGGCAGCGTCCCACCATTAGGCTATCTACCGTAGAGTGTGGCGGAGAGTGTGAGGATCGAACTCACAAGACCGATTAAGGTTCGGCGGTTTAGTAGACCGCTGCCATCGCCAGCCATTGGCTTGACTCTCCGTATGATACGCGTCGTCGTATATATGCCGACGTTCAATCAGACGCGACGAAGAATGAAGGACTCCGCATCCATCCACGGTGCGTCGCTCTTATTTTTAAGATAGCCCGCCACATCGTATGCGTCAATCGGCTCGACGTCATGTACGATCTCGCCGGTGTACAGCTGCCGCACTTCAGGACACGGAGTATCCGCAAGAAGTCCATCCGTGAGAATACTACCCGCATCAAGATCGTTTTCCGCTTCGACCAAATATTCGTGTTCAAATGTGGCGATCGTACGTACGACGTAGAGTGATTTAGACATAGTTGAAACTCAGCATTGGTATCCCCACCGAGATTTGAACTCGGGTCTTAGCCTTGAAAGGGCTATGTCCTTGACCTCTAGACGATAGGGACAAAATGGTGGCGAGTGGTAGACTCGAACTACCGAAGTCTAAAGACGGATGATTTACAGTCATCTGCAATTGCCGCTATGCGAACTCGCCATTGGTACTCCCGCTTGGATTTGAACCAAGACAACGCCCCAATCTAGGGCTGCGGGTGTATAAGGCCCGTATGCTAACCATTACATCACAGGAGCGAATGAATTAATTGTAGCACACTATTCCTTCCACTGATACGTCGGTTCGCTGCCGATTGTGTCAAAAATATGCGGATGTGACAAGAAGGCACGACGATACGGTGTGAAGGGAATGCCGCGTCCCCAATTGAGATGCTGCGTGACCAACTCACGTTTCGTAATACTGCCGTGCGCTTTGATTACGCCAATCAGTTCTTGAGACTTTGGCGTGTCGCGCACGGGAATCGACTCCGCAAGTTGGACGATATAGTCGCTCATCGTCGTCGCAACGAGACTGGCACGGAGTTCATGCGCCCGAATGATGCCCGCTTCCGCTGCGTGTGTGCGATGCCGATCATCATCGAGATAGCGATTCAATAAATCGACGGCACTCGCGAGTGTGGTAAACGTTTCCGCGCCGGCGTGAAGCTCCGTGTAGTATGGCGCCGCATACATGATATAGGGGCAGCCGTTCATGAGACCATCTGTCGTCGAAATGCTCCATCCATCATACGCTTGCTTGGGCGCGTAGCCGACTCGGCATTGTGAAAGCCGCTGATAGTATCCGGCTTTGTCAAACTTCTCATTCGTAATCCACGGCTCGGATGGCGTACCGTCAAGCAGCGGCACCCACACCGTGAAGTCTTGCCGTTGTTCACGCAGTGCCCGCACGGTGGCAAGGAACTGGGGAAAGTCTTTATATGTCTCGGGGCGATGATTGAATACGATGATCTTTTCTGTCTCAGTGCGCGGTGCCACGCAGATCGCATCATCGGCAATCGGTGGATACTGCACGATCAGCGTGTTGTCAAGTTGCGCGACAACGGAACTGGAGAACGTCTGCGCTGCGTCAGTCAACACGTGAGCTTTCTGCGCAGCGGTATTCAGATAGCATCGATCCATATGCAGCAGTCCGCTGATATTCTCACGAAAGCTGCTACCGCCCCATGTCGCGACATTCGCGAAATCAAACCAATGCGCGTAGCCGAACACCTTCGGACGATGATGCGTCACGTTCTCTAGTGTCGCAACAATCGCATGAGTGTGTTCAGGTAGATGTGACCATACGAGATCGATATCGATGAACTTCGACGCAATTTCCGTAAATTGCGGCACGTCAAAATGCACACGCATCACGGGCGCATGAGTGGGAATCGCATACAGAATCTGCTGAACGTTTGGTGCGTCGAACATCGGCAGCGTTTTCGGTGTCAGCACGTAGAAGAACAGATTCGGATTGATCGCGGTCAATGCCCGCATCATCAGGGCCAGATACGCGATGTAGCTGTCCTTCGTGAGATCTTTCGCGTAGGTGATGTTTGGATAGACGAGAATACGAATCGTCTTCGCAAATGATGACGTATCAAATAGATTCATGCGCCCACATTCCAGAATAGAACCGTACCAGTCGGACGCGTTGTCGTAAACCACTCACGCATCGGCACCCATGCTTTCGCATCGTACTCTCGCGCACTCGGAAACGGCGGCATCTCCGCGTCCTTGACAGGCTGATCGAATTTATAGCGTGTCGTATGCAGAATTGCCCGTCCCCGTTCATCGTCAGTCATCTTGTGCCCGGTAGAAACAACATGAACTTCTGCGTTGGGCCACGCACGTTGTAGTGATCGCGTTAGTGTACCACTCGATCCGACACTCCACACATAGTCAGGGATCACTGGTAAACTGCGAGCGACTTTCGACATAGCGGCGAAGACAGCGGGATGATCAAGCCCCATCGGAATCAGCATTCTCGACTGCGGCTGTGCGTCGACAAACTCTCGCGAACGCGCTTTCGTCACAGAGAGCATTCCATTCGGCACCCAATGATACATTCCGCCGAGTGCAAGTCCACGCTGCTGATACGCGTGATACTTTGCGGGATCGCGTTCTGCCATGAAGATGTGCGCGTGTTTGTTATAGCGACGACACACCGCCGGCAAACTGATCTGCGCATAACCGGTTGCCGGGCACGATCCAATCACCCAGTCCATCACATGAGCGTAGTTTGGATCGTGCCCGACCAGATAATCTGCTCCACGAACTTTCGTGCCCAAGCCGAGCAGATCATCTCGTACGACGAGGATACCGTCGTGATCTTCAAGTACCGGTGTCGGATTGGGATCGGTCCAATCCCGAATCGCCGATTCGTAGTCGAAGGTGTCGAACAGACTAGTCATACGTCTCCAGAATACGTTTCCAAAATCCAGATGCAATCGTATCCCAATTGAATCGTGCTGCGGCTGCGGTCAGTTCATCGTCTGTCAACGGACTCGCACCACGACGCAAGATGGCTTCGATATCAGCGGCACGTTGAATGCGATCTTCTGACTCAGGAATAAACTCCGCCCATGGTCCATACCAGTCACGATAGTGCGGCTGATCGTAGAGAATTGGTCGAGCGCCGCAGAGCAATCCTTCTGCTGCCGGCAATTCAAAGCCTTCATGTCGTCTCAGTCCTGACACGAATTGACAGTCATTGTATCGATCTGCGAGTTGTTCATCTGTAATGTCTGCTGCATATTGGGTCGGCGAGATCATGCCACCCATCGTGGGTCCGAGATGAAAAATTTGTCCATTAAGATTGTGCGTTGCCAGATCACATTCGCGGACACCTTCTTGAACACGTTTGCGTCCACTGGTACACATCGTGAATGACCGATCGCCGTAGTTCGTCTTACGGAACACCGATCCATCGACACCGAGTGGCGCATGGTAGAAGTTCTTAATCGTGTGCGTACCGCCCTCATCCCGAATCCACTGATTCAGATTGTAATAACTCCAGACACAGGTAGCATTGTCCCATAATGTACGCCATTTAGGGTCATTAGCATTCGGCGTCGGTGTGGTGCGCAGCGCGATCTGTACGACCGCATAGCGTTGCCCACGATCCAGCAGTTGACGTGCAAGTTCGCTATAGCGATTAACAAAACTATTGACCAACAGGATAACGATGTCACCGTCGTGATCGTTCTCCATGCGCGATCGTGTGGCCGAGAGACTATACGGTCGCGCAACGACTTGCACAGGCGCATACTGCGCAATGGCATCGCCGATTCGTCTACACGCAATAGAGCTATGTGTGGGTACGATTGCGCGCAGTATCATTTGACTCGAATCTCATTCCCGATGACTACCGCATCGAGTTCGCTGTTGTTGAAGACGGTCGTTGCGTCTTCGGGATGCCCCGCAATAGGCTTGCCATCGACGTTGAGTGAGGTATTGAGGAGCATCGGCACACCCGTCCTACGACGGAAGGATTCGATCAGATCCCGATATGCCGCATACTGCGGCTGCTCATCCACGGTCTGAATGCGGCACGATCCATCCACATGCACGATTGACGCGAAGTCATCGGGACGACGACAATCAATCACGTAGAGCATATGCGGACTCGCGTAGTCGCACTTGAAGTACTCGTTCGCATATTCTGTGAGGATGGACGCACCGAACGGGCGATAGGGTTCACGATGCTTTACTTTCGCATTGATAACGTCCTTGCCTCCAGCGATAGAGGGGTCCATCAAAATCGATCGATTGCCAAGTGCCCGTGGTCCGACTTCGCCATGTCCCTGATACCATCCCACGATCTTACCTTGTGCGAGGAGTTCCGCTGTACATTCGATCGTCTCTATGGACGGTGTGGAGTCCGGCGCCACATCGGACTGCCAGAATGGAAACTGACTGTTGTCAAACGGCGACTGTTCATATCGCTGGCGCAAGAACTCCACACAGCCCAGACTCAAGCCGTCATCAGGACAATGCGGCGGAATCACGATATGGGGGAAGCGTTCCCGCAACTTCGTGTTGACCACCGTGTTCTGTGCGGTGCCACCGGTATAGGTAATGACATCTGACGGATTCGCATACTGCGCAAAGTAGTCGGGAAGCTTCTGTTCGCCAAAGACGTGCAGGAGATAGGCGAGATCGACCAATTGCTGTTGGAGATCTGTCTGTCCAAATTTGTGTTGCTTGCGACCGATCCACACTTCGTTACCATCAACATCTGGTGGGATCAGATGTTCTTGCGACTGCACATCACGGACAAATTCGATAAATTGATTGAGATGCCGATAGCGCATCGGCTCTGTGCGCTGCATGATCGCATCACGCATATTATCTTGCACGTGATGATAGGATTTAAGCGCCATCAATTTGCCCGACATGTCGAGCCGCATTCCCGACATGCCGTATGAATAGCCGATCTGCTCCATCGTGACGGAGAGACCGAGATTTTCACTACGTTCAACATAGTCGATCAGCTTGTGACTACCGTCTCGCTGCGTCTCGAACACACCCGACACACGTCCATGATCACCGAGTCCATCGAACACAAAATGATGCTTCACCTGCGTAACATCCGTCAACGGCCACGCTGTGAAGAGATGTGCGTAGTGATGATCGATGATATAGACTGGACACGAGAACTGCGACCAGAAGGGATTCTTCGACTTGTCCAGTTCAAAAAACAATTCGTTGATCTGAATGTTGCGATCGATTTTATGCAGTTCCGTATCGATGGCGAAACAGATGCCATCGAGTTCGCGAAAGTCTACACCGAGAATACGCTGCGCGTCTTCGAGCAATCGTGGGACGTCGTCCATCGGCTGACCCTGATCCGATGTCAGATGCGACCAGTTGTAGTGTTTGATTTGCAGATTGCGTTCGAGCTTGACGTAGCGCACCTGAGCGCCGTCTGTGTACGTGACATTGCAATCATGTCCGTTGCGAAGACCAAGAAATTTCATAATGACTCCACGAGAAAATAACGTATGCGAGTATTTATACTGCGATAAAGATGGTCGGCTCGGTGGGGGTCGAACCCACACGACCTTGCGGTCACGAGATTTTAAGTCTCATGCGGCTGCCAATTACGCCACGAGCCGAGGATCGGGAGTGAGAAACCATACAGGCACATCGCGCAGTTTCCATGTGGCAAACGACGCTTTTGCGCCGCGATAATACTGACGATACGCGTCTACGGTCGCGTCCCATCCGCCGGTGCGCACTCGATAATCATCTGGCATACACTGCGGAGGTGGAGTCGCGTGACCTCCGCCAACGATAGCGGGAACGTCTGCAAGCAGATCGCGTAGACGTGAAGAGCCATGCGTCTTGCCATAGCGATACGTATATTCATCCCATGTCGCACACGCCAGCGCATACGTCCAGCGATAGTGCTCAGGATGCGCGGCGACCCATTTCGTCGCGGGGTGATTTTTGTGTGTGAGTTTGTAGACAGAATCTTGATGTGGAGAATTACACGTGTGGTGGGCGGCCGAGAGTAGCTGCGCATACTCGATGCTCATCTTGCAAATATGTTTATCGCACTGCGACTCCGCGGCACGACGAGGATCAGCATCCAGCACAAACAGATTCATACGTATGATTATATCAGATCAGAGCGTTCGCATCCATGCCGCATACGTAATTGGCAGAAATGGTATACTCTGCCGAACATACCACGTTTCATACGTCTGTGACGGGCGTTTCCAGAACACGTCACATACCGCAATTTTGTATCCGTGTTCAGTCAAGAATGCCGTGGCCAGTTCGTGATAATTAGCGCCGCGATATCGATACCCATCGTGTTCAAACGTAATACAGTCGAATGTCAGTCCTTGCGCGATGACGCGTTGCAGTGCTGCAAACGTATTATGCGCAGGTTCGATGTCGCATGACAAATAATTGATATGGATGTCGAGCCCCACGTCATGCAGTAATGTGACATAGTCACACGTCACCGCATCTGCCCAACAGACGGGATTCGATCGTTCTCGTTGCCATGCGTCCGCATACTGCGTATCAAGTTCGACACCCACTCCACGCCAGCCTTGCTGTTCGAGTCTCAGCGTGTTGCTGTATCTGCGTGGATGATGGGCGCCGATTTCAAGATACGTACCAGACGGACCGCACACACGAAGTGCGAATTCGTCTTGATACGATTGGGCATTAGTTGCCAACAAGTACGTCTCTACGGCGTGTCATGCGTTGCAGCGTAACCAGCTTGATCGGACGTAATAGGGCGTCATCGTAGTTCCCGCCAAACATGAGAAATTCACGATGTCGTCGTTCAACGAGGACCACCGCATGGCGTCCACGTATCCGTGCGGTCGTGAGGAAGTCCGCGACTCGAACTGGGCGACCCGCGTCGATCTTCCGAATAATCGCCGTGTTTACGCGCCCCACATTCCACGCGAGACTCATGAGCCCATCGAGCATCGGCTGTGTCAGCGGCGTACATACACTCCCGCGTACGAGTGTCGAAAACCCATCAAGCTGTCGATCAAATTCAATTTCGACTTGTTCAAGTGTCACTCGCCGTGGCCAATGCGACTTGACCGGCTTTCCCTGCCACGTGTGCATACCGTAACCGATCGCATATCCTTTGCTATCAAAGTGTGGTGTCAGGGTCAATCCCTCGTACGTACGAATGAAATTCTTGCCTAGTTCACTGATATCCATCGGCTGCATACCGCATCCGTTATCAGACCATCGCGGGCCTGCATACGACTCAGCGTTCACTGTAGCATTTGGAACAATAGCGAGCATCGCCACGGCAAAAACACCGATAGCGATACGTGTTGATACACGCATGAAAACCTCCTGTATTAGTGATTATACACTACGCGACAGATTATACGAAGCGTTCTGTTGCGTACTTCGAGATCCAATAGGCATCCGCAATATCGGAAAGCGGCGATTTTGCTGGAGATGCGGTCTGTGCGGTACGTGGAAAAAACACAGACCGCCATGCCTCGGCAGGCGGGTAGACATTGAGAAATGCCTGAGTCATGCGGGATTTGTCCGCATTGCCCTTACCCGTGGCGAACTTTTTGATCACTGTGGGTGGAATGCTTTTGACAGTATAGCCACTCTGAAAGAGTAGATACTTGAGCACTCCCGTGTGTTCGCCAATATGAAATACTTTGCCGGTTGCACTGTACGCGTAATCTTCAATCGCGACAGTACGAACATTGGATCGCTGACGTAACCATTCGATGAATTGATGCGCGACGAACTCCGCTCGCGGCATCATCTCGGTTGTGGTGATGACGGATGTTGAAAGTGCGTCGAACGATGGATACACCCGATCATGGGCGATCCAAAATTGCGGTGTATCACTGTAGAGACACGCCGCCGGACACGTCATTGAATAGTCCACGCCAACAATCATGTTTACTCGCTTTCTGTTACGTCATCTTCATACTCGTATTTGTCTTCATTAAAATCGGTATCGAACAACGCAGTGTCGTCGATATCATCGTATGCCATCAAAATACCTTCACCGCAAAACGGACAGAACTGGACGGATTCCACATTCTTCCCGTGTATGGTGCAGTTATTTTGACAGTCATTGCATTCAAGCGTAATACGTTTCTTCGACATAGAACACAACTCCTTGTGTACGGTTCTCTATTTAGAGCTTAGAGATGCTCCGTAATTAGATCCGAGTATGTGTGCGATGGCTGTAGTCCAATAATACGCGCCACGATCTGGTTGTCCTTCACGTAGAGCACGGTGGGCACACTCTTCACGTCATACGTGTCTGCTGCGGCTTCGTCTTCATCGACGTTGATCTGTAGTAGTTCCACTGCGCCTTCGTGAGTCGAGTTCGCGGTCGTCACCACGTGTTCGAGTATCGGTCCAAGTTTCCTACACGGCGCACACCACGGTGCCCACAAATCGATAATCTTCAGTATTGCCATTTCCTCTCCTTAGCGTACCGGACACGCGCCGCCGACGCAGTCATCATCGATGCCGATATTAGCCTCGGTGATCTGGTTAATTAGTGTCGTCTTCGCAACGAGTTCGTTATACTCGTCTTGTGTAATTTCCGTATATGGTGCTTGGAGAAATCCGTGATCGCTATGCAGCAAGAAGCTCAAGGACTTATGATTGTCAGAATAATTCCGCGCCAGATACTTCTTAATCTCCGACAGTTCTTCCTTACGATAGTAGACGGTGCAGGACACCGAGTTGTCACTCCAGTTCTGCTGAATCTCCTTCACCGTCTTCAACTGCTGAATCGCGGTCATATCCTTCGCCAGCACAGTGCCTTCGGGAAACGAGAATGGGAATGACACAACGACGGTACTATAATCGTGACTTCCATCGAAGTTCAGCCGATATTCGATGTCGTATCCGTGTGCGCGACATACCGCAACGAGTGAATGATTGGAGGCCATCGAGATACGTCGAATCATATACTGCGCGTAGCCGGGATGACATCCCGGCGTCACACCAGGCAGCAGCGACAGCGTCCCACTCGGCTTACAGGTGGTGAGCTTCACACTCTCGGGGAATTTATGTGCCGCAGAATACTCCTTGTCATACTGCCGCAAATTCGTGTACGCCGATGAGAGCCAGCCCTTCTGCTTCGCACTTGCTTGGAGATAGCCCGTCACGCCGATACCCATCCGCATGTTCTCGTTGACGATCTTCTCGGTCTCCTTATTGTGGCAGCCGAGCGCAAGACTGTGCTTGTTGACGCGATAGAGCAGTCTCAGCACATCATTGAGTTCCGCCTCAGTCTCGATGTTTGACAGATAGATTTCTGCGAGACAACAGGTCTCGAAGTTACCGAGCGATTGTTCAGCGCATGGATTGTAGCCAACAACCGTCGGATCGGGATAGTCCGTATCACCAAGACGCCCGACCTTCTTCGACAGTGTAAGATTGATCAGGCCGTACGGTTCGCCCTTGCCTTCATAGCCGTCCCAAAAGAAATCATGAAGCTGTGAGATGTCATCACATGCCACACTGTTGTTGCTCATCGAACGCCATGGCGGAATGTTACCCACGTCCCATCGCTTGGCGAGCAGATACTCGATGTCATCGGGATCGCCAATCGCCAACTGTGCAGATCGACGCACGTTGCCGGCGACGACGATGCTGCCGATGATGTTCATGATGTCGAGACAGTCAATGGATCGCATCGACTTCCCAGTACGTTTCTCCAGAATCTGTGCGATGTTCGTGATGCCATCGTAGAGAATCTCCGCACCCGATGCCACGCCGCCGAAGCCCTTGATAGGTGCGCCCTTGCCGCGAATCAGTTGCGTGGAGTACGTAAATGTCGCCGACTTCTTTCGAGCGAAGGCGGACTCCAGTGTACGTTCGAGGAGCGCCACCCATCCTTCACGCGTATCTGGCACAATAAAGTCTGCGTCTGCGGAATCGTGTCGCGTGGGACCGACAAAGTTCTTCTTCACGAACGGGAGCTTGCTAACATGCTCTTTCTGAATACTAAAGCCCACACCACTGCCGAGCATGAGCATATCCATCGCCCATGTGAATGGGCGTACGGGCGTATCGATCGCCACGAAGGCGCAGTTTTGCAATGACGGAAGACCCAGTCGCTCGATGGTCGGTGTGCCCAGCTGCCACAAGAATCGACCCGCAACGGTGCCCTTGAGCTTCGTCATGTAATAGCGCAGACGATGCAGTTCATCGTCAGCGAAGCCGCACTTCAGTTGGGCATTTGCAGCCGTCACCACACGATTCACCGTATCTGACCATTCCTCCGTGGGACTGGCGATATCCCCGTCATCGAGACGACGGGAGTAGGTGCGTTTATAGGTGAGATAGCCCACGGTTGACCATGGTGTTTCATCGGGATCAAAGGGCCCGGCTGCGGGAAGATGACTTAACTGCAACATGCGACGACTCCTGAATCAAAATTTTATTGGGGTGTGGGGATAATTAGTCAACGCCGCTCACACCTCACCGGTGCGATTAATAAAATCCATGAACTGTTTGAATTCGTCATACTCACGTGCCGACATGGATGCTTGCTTCTTCGGATAGGCCGACTCACTCCACGTCTCAACGGACCATCCATAGGTACATTTCTTGATGAAGTCGGCAATCGACTTCAGTTCCATCGCACTCAGTGTTCGCGCATTCAGCACATAGTCTTCCCACGCAGCGAACGTATCTGGAAAGAATGGCTTCGCACACGCACACATCGCCTCTGCCATGACACGGATCTCATATTGAGCGTGGCTATCCATGCGGAGTTTCAGAAAATGCAGGAAGTTGTGCAGGTCACACTTCCAATACATCTCGGTATACGTGCCGACAGAGGACACGACACGAGAGAGTTCCCGACTGACGTCATACGCCGAAATGAGTGCTTGATAATCTCTCAGAGAATTATGCTGCGTTCGATCAATACGATCCCGCACCCACATGGCGTCTGTGGAAGACAATGTCTCGTCACGCCCTTGCTTGTTCAGCTCGGACTGCCGCGCGATGTTCGCGATCTCCGGCACATAATAATCTTCGCTCAGTTCACTATATCGCGCACTGTATTCGTTGATGTTTGCCGTGCGATGTCGAACAAGTTGTCGCGCCACAAAGATAGGCACACGAAGAAAAAAGACCACTTCCGCATGTTCAATCGGACTCGTATGCCGATGCCGCATCAAATAGCGAATCAGACCCGTGTCACTGGATGACGTCTTGGTGCCTTTACCATAGGACATACGTGCGGTGTCCGCGATGAGTGCATCACTACCATACACGGCAAGTAGCGCGACTTTGCCATGATCGAGGATGGGAGTTTCCGCAATTGCGAGCGTGTCATTCTTCGGGCGTACGCCGAATTTGTCTGTGCTGATATCGTCGTTAAAGATCACTTGTGCCATTGTCCATACTCCAATTGAGCGGCGATGCCTTTGAATGTATATTGCGACACGATACGTGTCGGATCGAGATCCGCTTTCAACATATCGTTCACATCTTTCGGTAAGCCGCGCGGCCAGACGACAACGCGCTCGCCGAGTGTAATTGCCTGTGCGAGATGCTTTGCAATCTGTGAATTACGTGGTTCATTATCCCACACAAGTACACGATCCTTCACCGGCATATCGTTCTCTTTCATACGCTCTAGACCGCCGAGTAGATCTGAGCCACAAAATGCAATGGCATTGGGCAAACACAATGCATCGAGTGGGCCTTCCACACAGTAGGTCAACGCGTCAGGATTCCATGCGTCCAATCCAAACGTGCGCAGCGCATCATGCCCCCATCGAAACGTGATGTATTCTTTGCGCGTGATCAATCGTAGTTGCGCGCCGTACCATGTCTTATCGGGCAGACGTAATGGAATGACAAGATACGGCATGCCGTCAGTCACACGTGCCGCTTTCTCAGGACCAACAAGCGATGTCAGCCATGTTCGCGCATGACTCGTGCCGTATAGTCGCTGTAGTGCAATCTCGGGCAACTGACGATTGCGGACAAACATGCGGACATCGTGCAGTGCAACAGGGAGCGTAAATGCTGATAGCTGAAGAACTTGACTATGGTTTGTGAAGCGGACATCTGAGCGGACATAGCGCAATTCAGGTTCGGGCAGGGGAGGTGCCGTACGATCAAACTTCTCCATGATGTACTCGTCGAAGAGTGATCGAGAGAGTCGCTTGAGGAAGGCGCCGAACGGCAAGCTCACCGCACAACGATGACACTTATACAAGTACATCTGCTGTTTGGGGAAAAGATATCCGCGAGCTTTGATGGAGTTACTTGATGAATCTCCACAAAACGGGCAACGAAAGTTCGCCACCGTGTTGGATAGCCATTTGAAACGAAGCAGACTGCCAGAGACCAGATTCGCGTATTTTTTGTCCACCCAGATCGACATAGTGAACAATTATATCATACTATTTCAGCGGATTCAGCGGAAAATGTTTGATGATGAAATTGGAGAAAAAGAAGAGCACCACAATCGCGCCGCCAACGATCATCCACTGCCATCGTTCAAGTGCGGTGACCCGATTGTCGATTTTCGTAAAACGCGCGTCCATTTTATCACCGAGTTCGGCGAAGTGTACGCCGATACTCTTCGACTGCTCGGCAAGCTGCTCGGTCAAATTTGATTCGACCGTATCAATACGGTCTTGAATATGCCGCATGTCATGATTGTGTTGCATCCGAAGCTCACCGGTCGTGCTGTTGATTCGTTCGTAGATATCGTCGATACGTTTCATGATTCGTTGCTCCGTGTCATCGACATGGCGAATCATACCTAATTCGAGATTCAACGGATCGTTCGGGAGGAGATCCGAATTCAGCATTACGAACGTCCTTTACGAGAGGCTGTGAACGTATTTATACTGCCTCGGTAATGCTCCATTGCGCGAGATCCAAACCAGAACGACAGCACGGCTGCAAAGATACTCATCGTATCTGTGTCCCACAGCATTGGCACGGCTATCAAGAACGATGTGTGATCCCGGTAGATCCACTGGAACAGGAGTACAAGCTTCACCACGATGAACAGTAATACGAACAGATAGGTGATGACGGGCCGTACACTCGCACGAAGCGTGTCGATGAATGGATTACCTTTAATTTGGGCATCATGGGCGAGCAGCAGTTCAAGTTCCTTCGATGAGGCGGCAATCGTGTTTGTGTCTGTCTGGAATGTGTAGTTCGCAGCCGCCGCGTCCATATGGAGACGTTTCTCCTCCATCAGATGCACATGTTCTTGCTGCGACGTGATCACCGCAAATATCTCAGGTGTGATACTTGCACCGAAGCCGCACAGCGCGCCAATGAGTGCGGGGTCCATTAGGATGTCCGCCGTCGCAGAAAGCGCATCACGCCCGTCTTACTGTCGCGCAGGACGATGTCTCGCTTCCAGTTCTTCCGTGCGTGTTGCCGAATATCCTCACCAACTTCATCAAGTTCGAGATATCTCGCGTAGCGTTCCCATCGTTGCTTCTGACTAATACGGAGCAGGCGATCCATGTCGACATCGAACACATCAGCATTGGCAAACGTGTCCGTCGGCGACTCATGAAGGCGTTCCTTCAGATCGTTGACCCAGCCGTAGGCACTTGTCCGATAATTCAGCCAATGCTGATAGGAGCATTCCCATCGCTTACCCATCGGCATACCCGTCGTGTCTTTGCCTGTCTTATAGGGAGCGCGATAGACGTCATCCCCGATCTTCCAGAATTCGGCACTAGACTCAGGAGCGACACCGATACGCAGTGCGGTGGTCTGCGCTTCGTCGATCTTCTTTTTCTTCTTGCGGGGCAGTTGCACACCCGGCTCACCCTTCGGACCAACACCAAGTCCAGCAATTTGCCCACCACCGACGTTGTTAGCCGGCACTCCACCGGCGACTGCACCTTCGCCGTCTTCGTGGAGAATGTCGAGAATACGCTGAAGTAGTGACATAGGTTATAACTCGCGTAGTGTCTGAACGATGCGGTCATCGATAGGAATATCACGCGTGATAATATCGTAGCCGTCAATGCCGTATACCACGTCAGGTAGAATATTCAAGTACACTAAGAACGGTGTGAGGACGCGATACGATTGGGCGTTATCACATTTCACGAAGAGTAATCGCACCGTAGCTTCATGCCCAAAAACGTTTGTGAGTGCGATCACGTGATTGAGAAACAATCGTTCACGTAAGCGTCTGGTCGCGAGATATCGACGACACAATCGCTTTACATATTTGAATCGTTTGTAATCTTCGTCAAATTCAGTGATGCTCACACACTCGGGATTGTCATAGGCTTTCGTGGCATATAACAATGCGTTCTTGATCGTCAAATTGTCAAACATGATCACCCAGGCGAATTGGACGCGACAGTCTCAGAGATCGTCAGCAATTCATCAATGAGCTGACGGGCGCCCGATAACAGATGCAGGCTTTCCAATGATTGCTGACGCAGTTCATCGAGTTTGATAAGGTCTTCTTGAATCGTATCGATGTCCTGCGTCAGTTTAGCACGACGTTCCACTAGCTGTTCATTCGTAATACTCATAACCCACCTCGGAATAATTACGCTTTGTCTTCTTTCAAATAACCTTCTTTTATCGGCTCCGCAAAGCCGTCTTCGTGATAACTTGATTCCACATTTCCTTTACTAACAATGCCAACGTGCGTTTTGGCGTCACGATCATTGTCGGAAAGAGGAACTGTGTGGAGGGCAAAGCCTTCCGAATCCATCCACTTTTTGTGAGCCGCTAAATCTTTCTTGGCGACTATGTGCGTAATTTTGTGCTGTTTATAGTAGGCTGCGTGGGCCGCCCCCGGAGTTGTGGACTCGTTCTTGGCTGTATATCCCTTATCCACCGCGTCAAAGAACGCTTTCTTTTTGTCGTCAGGAATATCAGCGGGCGAATCGTAGCCGTGCTTTTTCATCATCCCATTAAAATATGCACGATATTCCGGCTGACTATCGTCCTCTTCAGCTTGCTGTTGATTGCACATACACGGTGATTGATGACAAATTGGGCACATATCTTCTGTGACGTAGTGTCGATGTTTCAGTGCGAGATGCTGACGAAATAATGAAACATTCATGGTATGATCCTTCCTAAGGCGTATTTAGACCGAGCGATTGAATCGTGCGCTTGACCGTAGCGAGTCCCGCGGCACCATCAGCGTATTGAATACCGATACCACCGCTTGCGGTCCATTGTGCGATGTTTCGTGAATAGTCGTCGATAAGAATGTTCGGTGTGCCATCGTGCTGTTTTGCCCAACGTTGCTTCTCTGAGGCTTTCACCGCATGAAAATCGTTGTGTGTGCCAAAACCAGGCAGATGACGACCGCACCAGATACGTTTGCCAACAGCACTTGACGGCCAACTCATCGGGATCGCCGTGAGAATAGCTGGATTGAATGGGGCAATCATCCTCCACAATGAAATAGCGTGAGGCAGCACAGGAAGATCCATCCAGAATGTCGGCCAATCTCGTGGAAGATTCTGTGTGCCTTCGATGCCATCCCACAATTTCGTGAACGCCTTTTGACCTCGATCAGGAGCGATGTGAAAATAGGAAGTGGCGCTCTTGGCGAAATCGGCCAAAACGCCATCCATGTCACAGTAGATGCGCGGAAGACTCATTTGCGGTCCGGCTGATGATCGGTAGACGGATAGAATGTGACCGTATCTTTTGACTTGTTATGATTACCGAGCATATCCTTCGCGACTTGCTTTTGTGCCTTCTTCATCAAATCCGATTCTTTCTTCGCATCCCGTTCGGCAGGTGAAACACGGGTTTCAATCTCCTCGCCCATACCGAATGGGAATTCACTGATCGTGCAGACACA
>Ga0114969_10001923_pt1 | contig 17312 bp, 16 predicted proteins | sample M_130807_MF_Meta_FD_87316 | JGI IMG/M metagenome (GOLD analysis project Ga0114969, IMG submission 87316) | Freshwater microbial communities from Lake Montjoie, Canada to study carbon cycling - M_130807_MF_MetaG | ecosystem: Environmental > Aquatic > Freshwater > Lake | place: Lake Montjoie...
GTAGTCCTAAGGAAAAAGGTGATCTGTGTTTTTAGCAAGCATCCTGTCGGGCCATATAGACCATCTAATCTAAGTCTGGGAGGAATCGCCAAAGATGTTACCACATCGACTCACCCTGATTTTCTAAAATTGGCTTTAAAAATCGGCAGAGAACTAAATTTAAATTTTTGTGGAATTGATATAAAAATTCAGGGAGATATTTCTAAGCCTGAAAAAGGGAATTATAGCGTTCTCGAAGTCAATTCAGCACCGGACAGTAGTTACTTTGCAAATTTGGGTAAAAAACAGAAGTCAATTATTAGTAGTATGTACGATGATATTTTTGAGTACTTAATAAATGACAAATAACCATGAAAAAGAAAACCATTTTATCGATAGATCATGTCCCTTTTTATGATCAAAATACTCTAGAAAATTGGAAGGAAAAGGGCTTATTAAATAAGGAAGATGCTCTTTTTTGGAGTCGAAAAGCTTGTGGAATAGCATGTGTAAAAATGATAGCTGAGGCATTTGGGAAGGATAAAGTGCCATTCGGGAGCTTAATACACGAGGCGTTTAGTGCTGGGGCCTATAAAGAAGGGGTTGGTTGGATACACGCAAAAATCGCCGAATTCACTTTGAAAAAATTTAATCTTGAGTCAATCGCTGAAAGAAATGTCTCGATAGATTTTATGAGAAAAATAATTGAAAGTGGAGGCTTGATAATTGCTTCTATAGGTTTTGGATTTTATAGGGGCAAAAGTGGTCATCTGATTGTCGTTTTGGGGTGTGAAATAAAAAATGGAGTTGTAAATGGGTTTTATGTTCATCATCCATCAAGCAAAAAAGAACTGTGCATGAATCGTGGATTTGTTCATATTAAAAAGTTTATAAATTCATTCTCGGGAAATATTATTAAAATAAATAAAAATATATGAATATAATAATTTTTACTTCAACATGTCTCAAAACTAGCAGTGGATCAATTGCAACTACTTTAAATATTCTTAATAATCTACCAGAAGATTACAAAGCCAATATTGTTCTTGCAGACAGCCTTGTAACAGATGATAAAAAGTCTAAAGTACAAAATCTAGAATTGGTTCGAGAAATTATTAATCATCCGAAAACACTTTCAGTGAGTGATCTTAAGGACTTATCGATTGATTCATTAAAAAAACTTGGTAATAATGCCATTATTGCTATTTATAATTTTCTCGGAGAAGATGGAATTTTACCGGCACTATGTGCATTGGGAGGAATCAAAATCCTGTCGACCCCTTTTTCAAGTTCAGCTCTATGCTTTGATAAAAACTGGACTAAACAAATAATGACTTCATCAGGAATATGGGTGCCAAAAGGTATGGTTTTAGATTTAAGCAATCAAGAAAATTTGGAAACCCTCGAAGCTTTTTTCAATGAATGCAACAATAAAATTATTATGAAACCTGTCACTTGTGGGGCAAGTCGTGGATGCACAGTTTGTACTAGTGTAGAGCAAATTAGGGAGGGTATTGATAAAGTCACCGAGTTTTCAGATCAGGTGCTATGTGAAGAATTTATTCAAGGTAGGGAATACACAATAGGTTTTATTAAGAATCAAAATGGACTTAGAATTCTTCCTCCTGTAGAAATTATTACAAACAGAAGTTTTTTTGACCACAAGGCCAAGTATGACGATGTGGAAACTCAGGAGATTTGCCCTGCGCTAACACTTGAAAATGATAAGCTCAAGGAGGTTCACAACATTATTAACACAATTGTTAAAGTTTTTAAAATAGAATCGCACGCTAGGGTAGACTTCATTGTTTCAAATAAAAAAATTTATGTCTTAGAAATAAATACGTTTCCAGGCTTAATGGAAAATTCTCTGTTTCCAAAGGAATTAAAAGCAGCGGGGATATCGATGGCAGAGTTCATCTCTAGTTCCTTTTCAAGCTAGCAGATTAGTTTATAATGTAAATATGGAACCAACTTTAAAATCTCTAGAGGAAAAAATTAATGCAATTTATGTTTCGGTAGAAAAAACGAGGAAGTATATAAAATGGGCTTTTATTATCAGTGTGCTGGCGGTGGTTTTGCCGGCTATTGGATTATTATTTGCTATACCAAGTTTTTTGAGTAACTTTGATCAGATAAAGAGTTTGGGGCTGTAGTCCTTTGAAAATAAGCACATTTTTGCTAGAATAACTAGCATGAAAAACCGCGTATTTATCAAAGATTTAAAGGCTCAAGCAGGACAGGAGGTTACTATTAAAGGTTGGATTGATGTTCGTCGAGATCAGGGAAAGATGATCTTTTTTGATTTTCGAGACATGACAGGGAAGGTGCAAGGGGTAGTTTTGCCTGGGTCAGGTGCAAAAGAGGTGGCAGAAAAAGTTCGCTCGGAATGGGTTGTTGAAGTTTCTGGAAAAGTGAATGCTCGACCGCCAAAAAATATTCAGACGGAAAAACAGAATGGGGATATAGAGTTGGAGATTCTTTCAATGTCAGTTTTGAACGAAGCGGAAACGCCAGCCTTTGATATACATGCTGATACTCGTGAAGTTAGCGAAGAAGTTCGTTTAAAATATCGATACATTGATTTACGCGGTGAAAGACTTCAAAAAAATATTCGTAATCGTGCGAAAGTTTTAACTCACATTAGAAATTTCCTTTCTAATATCGAATTCACTGAAATTGAAACTCCTTTACTTACAAAGTCTACTCCAGAAGGAGCGAGAGATTTTATTGTGCCGTCACGACTTGATGTGGGTGCTTTCTACGCATTACCGCAATCTCCACAGCAATATAAACAGTTGTTGATGTCAGCTGGAATGGAAAGGTATTTTCAAATTGCAAAATGTATGCGTGATGAGGATACAAGAGGTGACCGACAACCTGAATTTACACAATTAGATATGGAATTAAGTTTTGCAGATGAGGAAGAGATTATGCAAATTACAGAGCAATTATTGATTGAAATTGTCGGAAAACTTTACCCACATAAAAAGATTCAAGAAATTCCTTTCCCGAGAATTCCGTATACAAAAGCAATGGAGGAATATAAAATTGATAGACCAGATTTGCGAGCTGACAAAAATGATCCAAACATTTTGGCCTTCTGCTGGGTTGTTGATTTTCCATTCTTTGAAAAAAATGAAAAGAATTCCAACGGAACAAGTAAGAATGGTACAGGAGCGGGAACAAGTAATTGGACTTTCACACATAATCCTTTTTCTGCGGTTAAGCCTGAATTTAATGAAAAGTTGATGGCTGCAAAAGCGAGTGATGAAGGTTTGAATAATCTTTTAGCGGCACAGTATGACATTGTTTTGAACGGCTATGAAATCGGAGGGGGAAGTGTACGAAACCACAAGCCCGAATCCCTATTGAAAGTTTTTGAAATCATGGGGTACGATTCTGAAACTGTAGAAAAGAATTTTGGACATATGTTGCATGCTTTTAAAAGCGGTACACCACCACATGGTGGAATTGCATGGGGATTTGATCGCCTAATGATGATTTTAGAAAATGAGCCTAATATTAGAGAGGTTATTGCTTTCCCTAAAACTGGTGAAGGACGAGACTTAATGATGAATGCACCAAGTGAAGTCTCAGGAGATCAGCTCCGTGACCTTGGAATTATGATCAAAAAACCTGACACAAAATAAATGAACGCCATCCTTCCAGAATTCAAAATAAAAACTGAAGTCTTTGAAGGGCCTTTGGATTTACTACTTTCCTTGGTTGAAAAAAGAAAACTTTTTATTAGCGATATTTCTCTTGCATCTGTTACTGACGAGTACATAAATCACATCAACCAACTGCCAGAATATTCGATGAATGATCGTACGCAGTTTATTTTAATTGCGTCGACTTTGCTTTTAATCAAGGCCAAGTCACTTCTTCCAAACCTATCATTAACCGAAGATGAAAAGGGAAGTATTGAGGATTTGGAACTTCGACTACGTGAATTAGAAGTAATGCGCCGTCAGTCAAATGAAATTAGAAAAATATTTGGAGACAATATTTTGTTTTTTCAGGAAAACTCACCAGAGCGAGAAGTTTTCTTCAACCCAGGAGCGGATGTAAAACTTAATAATGTTTCTGAAGCGATTGCTCGCGTTTTAAACAGTCTTCCAAAAACAGAAGTCCCACTTCCAAAATTAAAAGTTCAAAAAGTGGTCAGCCTAGAGGAAATGATGGACAGCCTAACTGTTCGCATCAAATCGGCAATAAAAATGTCATTCTCAGATTTTAGTGGGAAGGGAAAAGTAGAAAAAGTGAATGTGATTGTCAGCTTTCTCGCACTTCTTGAACTTGTCAAACAGGGAACTGTGGATGCACGCCAAGAAGGGCTGTTTGATGAAATTCAAATGGAGAGCTATCATGTAGGAACACCTACATACATTTAATATATGACAAATTTATCTAATCAAATCGAAGCACTGTTGTTTTGGAAATCTGAACCAGTTTCTCTAAAGGAACTTTCTAAAATGCTTTCTGTTGAAGAGGAAAAAATTTCTGAAGCAATTCTTGAACTTGAAAAAAGCTTAGAAAATAGGGGAATTGTCCTTGTTAAAAAAGATGAAAGTGTTTACCTCGCAACTAGCTCAGAATCTTCAGAATTGATTAAGAAAATCACAAAAGAAGAAGAGTCAGCCGAATTAGGAAAAGCATCCCTCGAGACGCTTTCGATTGTTCTATATAAATCTCCAATTCGTCGAAGTGACATCGATTACATCCGAGGAGTAAACTCTTCTTTTATTTTACGAAACTTACTTGTTAGGGGATTGGTTGATAAAAAAACTGATCCAAAAGATTCACGCACATTCGTGTATTCTCCATCGTTTGAGCTTCTCGCACATTTAGGAATTACAGAGGTTGCCAAGCTCCCTGACTTTGAAAAAGTACAAACTGAAATTCAGGCTTTTCGTGAGCAAAAGGAGAAAAATAATCAAACACAATAATGACCGACCTCATCATAAACGTAATAAAAATCACTCTGCCAGCGTTCCTCACTTTTATCGTGGGAATTTTGATTACGCCGATTTTAACTCGCTACATGTACAAGTACAAAATGTGGAAGAAGGCTTCACGTAGCCATGAAAACACCGAAGAGATGTCTAAGGCTTTCATGAAGATTCACAATGAAGACGCAGAAATTTCTACTCCAAGGGTGGGTGGGGTGGTTGTGTGGCTTTCGGTAGCAATAATTAGTCTTATTTTTTCAATCCTACCATACATAATTCCAGGTGCTCTTACCGAAAAACTTAATTTCTTAAGTCGTAACCAAACAATTTTACCACTGGCAATTCTTCTCTTTGCTTCAATTATGGGCTTGGTGGATGACTTTCTACAAATTTACGGTAAGGGGTTAAAAATGAGTGATGGCATTTCACGTACCCTCCGAACCCTTATGGTTATATTAATCGGAGCAATTGGCGCATGGTGGTTTTACTTTAAACTAGAAAATCTTTCAATACATATTCCCTTCGACGGTGACCTTTACTTAGGACTTTGGTTCATTCCATTCTTTATCTTCGTAGTTATGGCAACTTTCTCAGGATCTGTGATTGATGGAATTGATGGATTGGCAGCGGGGGTAATGTCCTCTGCGTTCGTCGCATATTCAGTCATCGCTTTTGGAAATCATCAAATTGACCTTTCCGCGTTTTGCGCAGTTGTAGCTGGAGGAATTCTTGCATTTTTATGGTTTAACATTCCACCGGCACGATTTTATTTAGGAGAGACTGGGATGATCGGAATTACAGTAACGCTTGCGGTGGTGGCGTTTCTTACTAATGAAGTTCTCGTGCTTCCGATCGTTGCTTTTCCTCTTGTTATCACATCTCTCTCGTCTTCAATTCAAATGTTTTCGAAAAAATATTTTGGATATAAAGTTTTTAAAATTGCACCACTGCACCATCATTTTGAAGCGATGGGCTGGCCAAAGGCAAAGATCACTATGAGGTACTGGGTTATTTCTATTGTTTGTGGATTGTTGGGGGCGATCGTGGCTCTGATAAGTTAGTTGTGCACAGTAATCAAATTTTTTTATCCAAATCTGGTATAATGAACTTGTTATTAGCCATATCTTTTTATATGATCAAAAAATTATTAGTACCTTCGTTCGTGTTATCTGCAGTAGTGTTACTTTGTTCTTTTACAAATAATGTTGTGTCCGCAGCGGCAACATCCACAGTCTCAGACCAAAGTGGTTTTCCTGTAATTGATGTAAACGAACTTCCACCTCCTTCTGGAAATCCGCCGGGAACAGAATCTGTAAATTATGGCACTAGTAAAGAAGGTACTACCACTGTCAATATTGTCAGAACCTCCCCTGTGTATATAAAGAGTGCAAAGCTCGACAAAGATACATATAAAGCAGGAGATAATGTTGGAGTTACGATTTACTTGTCAAATAGAGAAAAAGTAGATCAAGCTGATGTATATTTTGACGTGTCACTGGTCGGAAGTTACTCTACTTCAAGTGGCCAAATTGGCGTCCCCCAGGTATCTTTCGACACAAAATCATTCGGACCATATATTGCTAAAGCAGGAAAAACACAGACGATATCTTTTTCGTATACGCTTCCTAAAACTGTTGGTGGTAAGGGCTTGGGTATTAACATGATGGCTCGTCTTGTTTCAGGTCTTGGTTTCAGTACAGAAAATATTTTATTGAAAGAAGTTGTTGGAGGAATCACCTTGCTTAATGTAGAAGGCGCATTTACAGAAATCGATGGAGAAAAATTCGGTATTGGCCTTGGTCCAACAATTCATGCCACTTCTACTGCTTCATTCCACTTGAAAGTAAAAAATTCATCTAAGGAAACAGTCCAAGTGAGACCTAGTGTAGAGGTTTTTGATCGTACTACAAGTGGAAAAAGTTTAAATAAATACCAGGAAAAAAATATTACTATACCTAAGGGAGAAAGTTATGAATTTGTTATCAAACCTCTAGTTGAGAACCTTTCCCCAGGAGTTTATGTTGCAAAGGTAGATTTGTTAGACGACTCAAATGATTCCAGGGTGCAAAAAATGGAATATCGATATGTAGTGCCTGGAGATTCTGCTGTGATACACGGAGTAAACTTTGATGCTAAAAGTGTCAATAAAGGCGATATTGTCAATGTCGTTGTAGGATATAGTGGCCCGAGTATGGATGTGGCTTCTGGTATTAGTCAAAAAATTGATGGAGCCGTAGTTAGCGTAAAAGTATATGATGGAAAAAATAATGAGCTTATAGGTGAGGCTCAAGCCCCAGCTGTATTTGATGATGTTATTTCAGATGTTCTTCTTCAGCCTTCCATGACCAGAATGGCAGATACTATTAAAGTGGTTGCGACAATCGTAAAGAATAATAATTCAATAGCTGAATACACATCCTCTGTAACAGAAGCTGACCCTACTCAAATAAAGTACTCAGGTAAAACTCTACCCGATTGGTTGAAACTACTAATTTTCATAATTATTCTGTTTATTATTAGCATAGCCGCTTTTCTTATTAGGAAAAGAATAAACACAAAGGTGGCCCTAAGTATAGTCTTTGCTTTAACAATCATAGGTTGCAGTATTCTCAATTTCAACAAAGTAAACGCATCGATCAATACATATTATTCTGCTTGGGGTAGTGGTTATGGTGCCCCTGCTGGAAATCCAAATTTCACAACTATAGGGAGAGTCTGGTTTACAGCTGGAGAAAGTGTTCAATTTGGTGGATACGTGTCATCTTTTAAATGTTTCAATTATCCAGAAGTTGCGAACCTTAGTACTTGGATGGAGAATGCATCCGGCCAAAATATAACAGGTAACACCTCTACTAGTATTTTCTACCCAATCTTCGGAGATTTCTTTGGAAACGTAAACTACGGATTTAATTCTTGGTATTCGACGGCTGGATTAGCTACGGCAAGCGGCGTTGCGCCTAGCACTTATTACCTAACCCTTCAATCAGAGCTTCTTTGGGGTAGACATCACGGAGCTTTTGATTGGATCGAAGCTCAAAACGTACGTGTAGATAAAGTACCTATTTATGTATACAAGCCAGTTGCTGTCACCTGCTCCGCAGATAAAACGGTTGTTAAAATAGGCGAAACAGTTAATTGGACAATGACAACATCAGGAGGAACTGGCTCATATCGATACTATTGGTATAACCCAACAGACCAGACAGATTACACAAATTCTCCACAAGTAACTACTTTGTCGAAAACATATACAACTAAAGGGACAAAGAACATGTTCGCCGCTATTGTGGATAATTACACACAAAATAATAGTTACGTGAACAATGGTGGATGGAAACAGTGTTCTAATACGGTAACAGTTACAGATCCAATTACAGTTTCATGTACTGCTGACAAAGCAACTCCAAATGTAGGAGAAGTTGTGAATTGGAATGCAACAGCATCAGGTGGAACAGGGCAGTATACATACGTTTGGCAAGATCCTGAAAATTTTTCAGCCGTTTCGGCAACATCTTCAACTTTAACCAAAACATATTCATCAATAGGGACAAAGTCCGTTTCGGTGATGGTTTATGACAAGGCGATTACGGGAATCGTACCTACTAGTCAGGGAGTAAATGCTGTGTGTTCAACTAATGTAAGTCTTACATGTACTGCTCCTCAAGTTCTAAACGGTGCAGGTACAGCTTGTGTGACGCCGCTTACATGTACTGCTCCTCAAGTATTGAACCCAGCAGGCACTGCTTGTGTGACCCCACTTACATGTACATCTCCTCAAGTATTGAATGGTGCAGGTACAGCGTGCGTATGTGCAAACGGTTCAACCAGAACTGATTGTTCATTACCGGTCACTGTGATCCCAGCACCTACAATCACTGGACCAACAGACCCAGCCCCAGAACCTATAATCGCCCGAATCCCAGGTAAGATAATAATTACATTCGACAAACCACTTGATCCTGCCTCTGTTCCTCCTGCTTCTTCGTTCACTGTAACCATAGGTGATCCGGTTACAAACCCTACAACTGTTCCTGTGATTGCTGTAGAAATTGTTGGTCCTGTATTAACTTTAACAACGGGAACGCCTGTGACTGGAGTAACCGCTCTTTCATTCACTTATGTGCCACCATCATCGGGTAGTCCACTTCAAGGATTAACAGGAAGCGACGTGAGTACTTTCAACCTTAACTTCAAAGACACAGACATAATCAACATCAACCAAACCAACACTCCACCAGTAACAATAGTTTCTTTCGGAATGAGACCAAACATAGTAAACAAAAATAGTCCATGCAGTATGTATTTGAAAGTTGACAATGCCCATTCTTGTAGGTTGTCAGGTACGGATGGTGCCAACCTAAATGTAACCCTATACAACGAAGGTAACGCTTCAACAACGCTTAACACTGGTCCAATTCAAGAAACAACAAGATTTACCCTAACCTGTAATGGTCGAGTAAAAGACGATGAAGGTAATTATGGTCCTACTGTAACAAAAACTGCTACTTGTTCGCTTAATCCTTCGAGAACGGAGAGATAAAATAAAATGTCTGTTGAAAGTCCACATCGAAATTCTCGTATAAAACGCTTCTTCAAAAAACTAGGTCCTGGGCTTGTTACGGGTGCAGCGGATGATGATCCATCTGGGATAACTACATATTCTCAATCCGGTGCGCAGTTTGGTTTTGCACAGCTGTGGTCGGCACTGTATCAATTACCGCTTTTAATTGCGATTCAAGAAGCTTGTGCCAGAATCGGCGCAGTAACGGGCAAGGGACTTTCTGGCGTTATAAAAGATAATTACACAAAAAAGGTTTTGATGGGTGTAGTTTCACTGGTTGTTGTTGCTAATATGATAAATATCGGGGCTGATATTGGCGCTGTTGCTTCAGCTATTCAGTTGATCATTAATGTTCCGTTTGCTTTCATTGCAATATTGGTATCACTTATTATTGTCCTTCTTGAGGTTCATATTAGCTATAAAAAATATGTAAATATTTTAAAGTGGCTTGCACTTGCGCTACTTGCATATCCTGTAACAGCGATAATGATCAGTGCACCATGGGGAGAAATATTCAGAGCCACAATTTTTCCAGAAATTCACTTTAGTTTTGAATACTTCTTCATCATAACTGCAGTATTTGGAACCACTATTACCCCGTACATGTTTTTTTGGGAGTCTTCTACTCAAGTAGAAGAAGAAAACTATAAGCATATTAAAAAAGATGAAAATAATAGACCTATAATCAGCCGTCATTTCCTAAGCAATATGCGTCTTGATAACACAATGGGGATGATCGCCTCCCAAGTCGCCCAGTGGTTTATTATTATCGTGACAGCGAGCGTATTATTTCGCGGTGGAATCCACAATATTGCCACAGCATCAGACGCAGCGAAGGCCTTAGAGCCTCTTATGACATCGCTAGGTGCTCCAGGCGGATTGGCCAAGGTTCTTTTTGCAATCGGAATTGTGGGGTTAGGAATGCTTGCAATACCTGTCCTTGCAGGTTCATCAGGCTATGCTCTAGCAGAAGCCTTTGGTTGGAAGGAAGGATTGTCGCGTAAATTTGGTCATGCAAAGTCTTTTTACACTGTGATTATTTTATCAACGTTACTTGGGCTGTTATTTAATTTTATCGGGATTGATCCAATTAAGGCCCTAGTCTATGCCTCAGTCTTTAATGGTATTGCAGCCGTTCCGTTAATTTTTCTAATTGCTAAAATAAACTCAAATAAAAACATTTTAGGTGAACATTCAGGAGGAGCTATGTCCAAGTTCTTCACATGGTTAACGTTTATTGTCATGCTGTGTTCTGCGCTCGGATTACTGTATACTTTTCTTTAAAGATAAATTATAATCAAATAAATTACTATATAACCAAAAAACTATGACTAAAAAACAAGTGTTGACGTCGGTACTTATCATTCTCGCATGCGTTGCCGCTTATTTTGTTTACAATAATTATAACAAGGTCGTACTTGCTCCAGTTGTAGAAAAGCAAAATCCTACTGAACTTCATCCAGCAACATCAACTCGTCCTGTTGTGTCCCCCGAAAGACAGGCAATAATTGACGCTATGATATTGAGAATGACAAATGTCATGGCTTCAAAGGATGTTAAAAAAATACGGGCATTTTCACAAAGCTTATATTCAACAAAAGTTGAGAAAGATGCTGTTAGTAAGCTAACCGACGCACAAGTCCTGCAATCTGCACAATTATATAAGGATTTTAACATAGGTGAATCTATCTCTCTTGCACTTGCAAGTCTCCCAGATTCTGCTTGGAACATCTCAAGTACAACCGCCTCAGTCACACAATCAGCTGATGGGGAACACAAAGCCACATTCACTGTAACCAAGGTTAACGGAATCTGGCAATAACAGGGCGCAAGATGCCAATTTTGTTTTATAAAAAAGTGGGGGAAACACCACTCGAGGCACTTAATCGATTGAGGCTCGAAAATCCTGTCCTTAAAAGTGAACGACTAAGCTACGCGGGAAGACTTGACCCTATGGCAGAGGGTCTGTTGTTGGTTCTGGTTGGTAATGAATGTAATGAAGATAGACGCCAGTCATTTCTAGGATTAGAAAAAGAATACGAAGTCCAGGTTCTATTTGGTTTTTCTACGGATTCGTATGATCTTCTAGGAATTCCAAAAATGACAGATCGTGCCAATGATAATTTGAAGTTTTCAATCGAAAAAATACTTCCTGAGTATATCGGAGGAAGTCATGGTTTAAAGTACCCGCCCTTCTCTTCAAAAACTGTAAATGGTGTATCACTCTTTGAATTGGCAAAGTCAAAAGACGGGACCCCAAGCAACCTTCCTGATATTAAAGGACAGATTAAAGGGCTTAAAATTATTGAGGTAACCAGCATAACCCCCAATGACCTAAGAGATCACATCCATAAAATGGTAGGTCTTGTAAATGGCGATTTTAGACAAAAGGAGATTTTGAATGCATGGGATGAGATTATAAAAACAGCGCCGGAGGGGACAGCGTTTCCACTTTTTAAGCTTTTGGTTCAATGTGAATCCGGGGTTTACATGAGATCACTGGCTGATTCGCTCGGAAGTAGGGTCAATTTGGGAGCTTTGGCGTTTTCAATTAAAAGAACAAGAATAGGGGATTACGTAGTTGAAAATATGGCTTAAAACAAGGGTTTTATGAAGTTGTGGACAGCAAATGCCTATCAAAAAAGATGTGTTTGTGCTATATTAACTCTCACTGCCGTACAGAAAATAAGGCTTATAAACAATAGTTTGTAACACTTTAGAGTCCTGATACGTCATAACTTATGCCACAGAAGCAAAAGGCCGACAATATAGAAAAAAGGGAGCACCTCGAAAAGCTCTATGGCAACCATGCAGACGAGATATTTCGTTTCGCATTGTATAAGCTTTCAGACCGAGAAAAGGCCAAGGACGTAGTCCAAGACACCTTTGTAAAGATCTGGGGTCATATATCAACAAACTCAGAAATACTACAAAACCCCCGAGCATTTCTATTCAAAATAGCTAAAAACTTGGTCATAGATTCTTACCGAAAGGTCAAGCCTATGTCGATAGATGCTTTGGAGGAAATTCTACATTTCGACATTTCAGACAACCACCAAGCCAAGGATGAAATGCATGACGCGGTCGATATGTCGATCGTGCTCGATGCATTAAATGTGCTTGATGCTGAAGACCGAGACATAGTCATTATGCGATATATGGACGGCTTGTCGGTAAAGGAAATTGCGGATATTACGGGTCAGCGTGAAAACACTGTATCCGTAAAAATTCACCGAGCCCTTAAAGAAATGCAGGATCATTTCGGGGTCGACACAGTGCAGCCAATAGCGCAAAACAATACAATTTAATAAAATGACACAAAAAGGATTAAACAACTTCATAGAAATGCTCAGAAAGCAGAAAATGACTGACCTCGAAAAAAATGAGGTGTTTAATCGTATTACAACTGATATCGAGATGGGAAGATCAAGTATTCTCGAGCACGCAGAAAAATCTGTCGAATCTCCATTTTCAGTAAAAAATCACCTCAGCCGTTCGTGGTCTTCGTATGTTTTATCTCGTAGATTTGTTCCATCTTTTGTAATCGTAGCCGTACTATTTATTTCAGGCGGACTTTTGGCTAAGGCTGAAACCGCACTTCCTGGAGACGCATTATATTCTTTAAAAATAAATATTAACGAAGAAGTTCGTGATATCGCGGCTCTTACACCAGAGGCTAAGGCTCGCTTGGCAATTGATGTAACAGAACGACGTCTTCAAGAGGCCGCTTCACTGTCTGCACAAGGACGATTTGATCAGACAAGTCAGACTTTAATTAAAAAAGAATTGGCAAAAAATGTCACTCAGTTTAAAAACAGGGTGGCGTCTCTTGTATCTCGAAATGACCTTGGTGCGGCACAACAGTTAGCAGTTGATTTTGAATCTTCTTTGAAGGCACATGAATTAATTTTAGAAAAAATATCATCTGATAATGGGTCCTCGACTGACAGCGATAGAATTTCTTCACTTATTAGTGACATCCGAGGGCAGATTGCAACTTCTACCGCTTCTCGTATAGACATTGATTCAAAGGAAATAAAGGCGGATTCAAATAACCTGGAAAAGGCACAGCTAAAATTTGCAGATTTCAAGATTAAATTTGATCAAATTAGCCTAATCGCTTCAAGTACTAACTTGTCAACAGACACAGCCTCAACTGTAAAAGCGCTTCTTTTTGATACTAATAATTATTTAACACAGTGTACTTTGCTACTTCAGAGCACAACTACCACAAGTGAGGCTTTTGGAATCCTGCAGATAATTTCACAGAAAATTTATCAGGCTGAAGACCTTATCATGATAGAACGTGATGCTGATCCACAACTAAAGGCCCTTCTCGACAGATTTGGAATGGGAACTTCAACGGTGGCGACATCAACTGAGGCTACTGCATCAAGCACTTCTGCTACAGCTTCCACTACTACTGCCACTACGACTACTCAATAATTTAGTGTAGAATGTTTCAATGGCCATGTTTTTGGTTTTCGGAATTACAGGTAATTTAGCTAGGCATAAAATGTTGCCGGCGCTTTTTAATTTATATGCTCGCAAAGAAGTCGATCAGAATCATTTTTTATGTATTGGTGTAGGTCGAAAAAAAATATCCAAAGAGGAATTTCACGCCTTAATTAAAGAATCTATTGACGAAGTCACATCTGCTAATTTTAAAGACAGATTAGATATCAAAGATGCGGATGTGGAAAACTTTAAACATAATTTTGTCCTAAGCTCGGTTTACGTACAAGGTGAATTAAATGATCCGACATTATATGCAAGTCTCAAGAAGGACTTGGACATTGGATTGTTATCAAAGAAGGATGGTTCGATTTTTTGTAAACTTTCTCTACCGCCTTCAATGCACGAAGGGATAATTGACCGCTTGGTAGAATCTAAAATTATGTCTCTTAAGACTTTTCATCTAATGATTGAAAAGCCATTTGGCCAAGATTCGGTATCTGCTAAAAAACTTTATACAAAGATTGTCTCAAAGCTTGATCCAAAAAAACTAATATTGATTGACCATTATTTGGGCAAAGAACCTGTAATTGACCTTATGAACATTAGGCTTCTTGGATATATGGAACACGTTTTAGGCGATAAAAATATTAAACAGATTGAGGTGAGAGTTTTGGAAAAAAAGCTTGTTTCAGGTCGTGGGATGTTTTATGACGATGTGGGTGCGCTTAAGGATGTAGGGCAGAACCACCTTCTTCAGGTTCTGGCAACTGCTGCGGCTGATTATAAGGATATAAAAGATTTGGATAAAGCAAAGACCTTATTTATTAATAGTTTGAAGCTTGACCTCAATAAACCTCATATTTTTGGACAATACAAAGGATTTCTTGATGAAGAGCACGTTAAACCTGATTCGAAAACAGAAACTTTCTTTTCAGTAGGTCTAAGATCAAGTTTGAAAAAGTGGAAGGGAACGAGATTTAGAATGACTTTTGGAAAAGCTATGAAAGAAGTCAGTGCGGAAATAATTTATACATTTAATGATAAAAGCACTTTCGTACTTCCAATTGCTGAAAAGGGTAGATCGGCGTATGAGTATGTCCTTTTGGGAGCTTTGCATGGAAATAATATGCTGAGAGCTGATATTGGCCAGGTTATTGCTGGCTGGAAGCTTATGGAAGCAATTAAAAAATACCAAGAGTCGAAAAATAGTAAACTTATCCCATATGATAAGCACGGAAACTTTTTTGATAAATTGAAAAATACGGTATAATAGAACACGTGGATAATTCTCTTTTACTAATTCATAATGCAGGATATATATTTTCAGGAGTGCTGACGCTTATAGCAGGTATTGTGGTTTTGATTAAGGGTAAGGATAGGCTTGTAAATATATTGTATATTGCAACAAATCTATTATTTTCTATTTTTGTACTTTCATATTATTTAGGAGTAAATACTGCGGATCCAAACTTGTCTAGGTTTTATCTGATGTTTACTCTTGTAAACCTATTAACGGTTACGGTAAATGCACACATGATATGGGGACTTCTGGGATTGAGCGTAAAACTAAAAAAGGTGATTATTGCTTTTTATTCTATAGCCGTAGCCTTGCTGGTGTTTTTCATTATAAAGCCAGAATTTTTCCTTAAATCTTCCCATCCGTATTTGTATCTTCAGAATTTCTTTACACCGGGCCCATTCTACTGGGTATTTGTTGCTTTTTTCGGAGTAGTGGCCGTTTTTTTCTTAGGAACACTTGTTAAAAAATGGCTTGAAACAGCAGGTAACGAGAAGACTCGTGTTGCGTACCTTCTAATAGCCTTTATGTGGGCATATGGAACAGGTTCAATCGCATTTTTGCCTATATTTGGAATTAACGCTGATCCACTATTTTCAGCATTTGTTGGAATTCACACAATTATTCTTGCGTATGCTATTTTAAACTACAAACTGCTGGATCTTCACATTGTGGCTGTGCGAGCCGTCAATTTCTCTGTATTTACAAGTATGGTTGGGCTCCTTATTGTCGGTGTTAACTGGTTTAATGAGTACGCGATAAAAAATGTAGTCAGTTTCCCAAGTTGGCTTATTCCATTATTGTCGGGAATTTGTGTGGTGATTGTAGGTTTTGTTACTATGAAAAAGTTACGTGAAGCCGATTTGTTAAAATATGAATTCATTCACAACATTAGCCACAAGTTTAGAACACCACTTACTCACATTCGCTGGATGTCCGAGGAACTTCGAGATGAGCCAGACTTAAAAATAAGAAATCGTGAAGTTGAACAAATTCAATACGCAACCATGCGTCTTTTTGAACTAACAAACATTGTGATGGACGTAGCTCGGAACTCAGAAGTGGAAAGTATCTACAACATCACTCCTTTTGATATTAATGAAGTTATTAAAAACATGATTGAGGCACATAACGATCAAATTTCACGTAAGCATTTGGTGGTCCACACTAATTATGAACCCAATTTGCCACTCATAAATGCTGACAAGACAAGATTGCAGTTTGCAATACAGATTTTATTAGAAAACTCGATTGTGTACACACCTGAAGGGGGAAGAATTGATATTTCAGTGCGAATGGACCACACCACTAATAGTTTCGTATTCTTTATTAAAGACAGCGGTATTGGAATCGGAAGAAATGATATTCCAAAACTGTTTGAAAAGTTTTTCAGAACTGCAAACGCTCGTCTCGCCGACACTGAAGGTATGGGAATTGGACTTTTTATGGCGCGAAAAATTATACAGCGACATAATGGAAATATAACCGTAGACTCGGGAGGTCAAAACAGAGGTACATCTTTCACCTTTACAATACCTCAGTAAAAATAGTAATATAAATGTATGGGAAAAATACGAGACTTTTTTACAAAAATGGCTTTAAAAAAGCAAATAGGACATTTACCACCTGCACAACAGGAGGCTATTACAAAGGCGGTTCAAGATAATCCAGAATTTTTTAAGAAGATTTCTGATGAGATAGAGAACAAGCAAAAGCATGAAAATAAGTCACAATTGGAGGCGACGATGGAAGTGATGAGGAAATATCAGGGTGATATGCAGAAAATTTTGATGGGGAAGTAGATTGTGTTACCATCAATAACCTATGGCAAAACTAGCAATCGGTATGGTCAGGACACAATACGACATTCTAAATTGATACCATTTGAGTTTGTTATTCAGATGTCGCCAAAAGGGACTTGGAATAGTAGGGGAAGATTAGATAGGGTAGCGAGGTCTGTATGAAGTTCACTATGTTTACATGTGCACAAAATAGAATTGGTGCATTGGGAAAGAGGTCCAGTTCAGTCTTGATGAAGATGATGCTGTAAGTTTAGATGAGA
>Ga0114969_10001924_pt1 | contig 17309 bp, 14 predicted proteins | sample M_130807_MF_Meta_FD_87316 | JGI IMG/M metagenome (GOLD analysis project Ga0114969, IMG submission 87316) | Freshwater microbial communities from Lake Montjoie, Canada to study carbon cycling - M_130807_MF_MetaG | ecosystem: Environmental > Aquatic > Freshwater > Lake | place: Lake Montjoie...
GCAATCTTACTAAAGTTCTTGCCTGGCTTGCCTAAGTCTTTGCCAGCACGACCTGCTTTGGCTGAATAACCAGCTTCTGCAACACCTGCTGGAAAAATCTGATTACCTGCGACTGTATCATAAGTGTTGCCTGGATATTTTTTATCATCAAAGCGGAAAGCATAAGCAGGTTGCTGATCGTTTCGTGTTGGCAGTTGTTTTACAAAAATGCCTGTGGTTGACCCAGTTGGGCCCTTTTGACCATCAACTGTTACCTTGTCACCTGCTTTGAATCCGCCTGGTGGCGATGCTTCTGCAACATTGTCATCACCGCTGTTCATGGCACCTGCAACTGCTCTTCCGGCCAGACCGCCCAATGCTTGTCCAACAGATCCTGCTCCTGCTGCACCTGCCAATGCACGACCAGCCATGGCACCAATAACAGGTGCAATTTCTGCCACAGGTTGGTCACCGCGTTCGGCATCAACTGACTGCATGTAGTCACGTGCTGTGTCAATATAGTCCAGAGCCTTGGTGATCTTGCTCTGTACCCATTCTGGCAAGTTTTCGTCGCTGCCCAGGATAGCATGTAGTTCTCTGGCAGCATCAACCATGGTGTGTAGATCTTGGCGAGCCATTTGCCCTTCCTGATCGTACTCATCACGATCTAGCCCGTTCATGTGATCATGTTCCATTTCATATTCTTTCAAGCCGCCTTTGCCTTTCAACAACTTGCTGGCCACACTGGGGCCTTTGGCACCTAGTTTACGGCCTGTGCCTTTGGGACGGCCTGCTGCACGAGGTGCATCGTCGTCTGTGTCTGGTTCGTCAAAGTGCTTGCGTGAGTAAACTGTGCCTGTGGAGATCTTCTTCTTGTCAAATGCACTGGCTGCATCGTCCTTACCAAAGCGTAATTCATATTCTGATGTGCCTGGGAATACTTCACGCACAGTTTCCATGTCGCCGTCACCGTCAAGATCAGCTTGTTTTTTACCAGCTGCCTTGGCCTTCAGCACATTGTGGGCAAATTTGTTGCCTTCTTCCATGTCGCCTTCTTCCATTGTTGGATTAGGCCTTTTTGGATCATATAAATCTCCGTCGTTTTCGCCCCGATCAGGTTGCACATTAGAAAGTGGAATTGCATGTGTATACGGATGGCTATATATCAATGCAGCTACCCCGTCTTTCATACCTTTGAACACTCCGCGCACTCGTGCGCCTGAAGGCTGGCGCCAAATTACTTTATCGCCTATTTCAAACGGTGCAGCAGATTCATCCATCTTGTCATGACTGGCACGAATTTTTGCCATTTTTTCTCGGCTGGCACCTTCGCGGCCTGCCTGTTGTAGAGCTTTCATTCCTTCCGAGCCGTATTTTTTCTTGCCCAGATAAGCCTGTAAAGCACTTTCTTCCATGTCGCCTTCTGCGACACCTTTAGCTGCTGATTTCATTGGCTCTGTCTTGTCACCGTCTTGGTCCAAGTCCAGAAAGTCTGGTTTGGCATTGCCACGCATTGCCTGGCTAGCTTTAGCTCTTGCTGCATGACGTGAAGGATTGTCACGAGCATCGCGGCCACGTTTGCCTGATGCTATTGCTGCGGCATCCCAGTCTTCTTCGCTACGGCGTTCTTCGTCAAGTTCTTCGTCGAATAACTCAAGATAGTCATCCATGTCACTAGGGTCAACTCCAAGTTGTAGAGAAGTTTCGTCGTGGGCCTCTTCAGGCTCCATTATGTCCTCGCCGTTTTTGTCGTAGGCTATTGTTGGATATAGTTTTCTATAGGCTTTGATTATTTTTTTAATTTTGGGAGTTAGGACTACGTCTGGCGTTGCAGACGTTGCAGGCGTTGCAGGCGTTGCAGGCGTTGCCACAGGAGCATCTGGATCACCGTAGTTTGCTTCCTGGTCAAGGTAATCCATCATAACATCTGGGTCAATACCAAGTTGTTGGCAAGTTTTTTTAAAGGCTTTGTCTCCAGACATCATTATCTTCTTTCTGTCCTTGTCCCAGTATATTTTTTCAAATTGGTTTCTATAAGCATCGATTATTTTTTTAATTTTAGGACTTAGACCTTCGTCAAGCTCTTCGTCGTCATCACCATTGACAGCAATCCAAAATTCAGCAGCTTCTTCGGCGCTCATATTCATGCTGGGGGCCTCTGGGCCAGCGACAGAGGAAATAAAATCTGCCTTGGACATTCTTTCAGCTTTTTTATGCAGCGCACGTTTCACATCGCCTTCTGCGAGAGTCTGCTTGCTGTTGACAGCGTCAAAATTTTCTAAAATACGATACATATCCATTATTTTTTTCCTTGAGATTTGAAGCCAGTGGCTGGACGTGGAGGACGATTCATTTGTGTCATTGGACTTTTGATGCCCTGTGGCAAATCGTTTGTGGTTTCAGCAGGAGGTGTTTTGCCGCCGGCCACTGTCCAGGTGGCCTCAGCAGCTGAATTACGCACCACTTGTTGGTTGCCGTCGGCATATTCTTTGTTCAACTGTTTCTGTTCAGCTGTGTCTGCTGCATAAGGTTTTTGCAACAGAGCAGGAGTGTTTTCTTCTGCAATGCCCAGCAGCTCACGATCCATGCCTTCTGACCAGTTGAGATTGTGTACACAGATCTTGTTGGCATCCAGGCCAGCCAGTTCTGCCATCTGTTGAATCTGTGGAGGAGTAGCCGGATATCTGAAACTGCCATCAATCATGGTGACTCGTTGATTTGTTTCACCAGGAAAATCTCTAGGTTGTGCCTGTACAGGAGTGGTCTTGGCATCAGAAATTTTGACAGGATCAAACTTTTTCAGCTTTTCCTGAAACAATTTTAACAAGGATGCCTCTATCTCACCGCAGATTTTGATGCGGTAATCAAAGGTTTTTTCGCTTTCTGCCAGATAGTGTGAGAATGTTTTCATGTCATAGTCCTATGGATATATTTAGCCAAATCAATTTTTTGGAGCATCTGGTACAGACTTGTTTAACAAACGTGTCAACAGTTCGTTTCGATCCAGCACATGTCCTTCAGCTGTGGGCAGGTTGTTGTCGCTGCCAGTGTCAATGTCTAACCGGGCTTTTTTGAGTTGTAGCTCAATTATTTTTAATTTCTTAGTAATCTTGGCGTTCTTGGCAGTGATAGCATGTGACAACATCTGACTGGCCACACCAAATATTTCACTGGCATAGCGACTGTCAACCTGCATGCCAAGATCCATGAGATTGTCAAAACTTTCAGTGGCCTTGGTGGCCAAGTCATCCATTTCGCTGTCTGAGGATTCCAATCCACGTACAGCAGGCAAGGCCAGTTCTATCTTGTCCAATTGAGCCAAACTTTCAGTAAGTGTGGGAATGTGCTGCTCAGCAATCACGTCAGCTGTTGTATCTACAGTATCACTGGCAGGGAAAGAGAAAAGTTCCTCAAGTTTTTTTGTCATGCCGTATTTACCGGCTAACGCTTGCCATTCCGGAATATCTGATCTTCATTGATCACTCTAAATGTCAAGCCGTTACGACGTGCCCATTTAGATGCGGCGTCCCATTTGTAGTGATTGACAGCAACCACAGCACGATCCCGTTCTGACATCTTGCCTTCTATCACGCTTTGTTTGCGAGGTTTTATCTCAATCAGTTCGCCCACTGTTTTGCCGTTGCTGCCCTGATATGTGATCAAGAAATCAGGAATATAATTAGTCATTTTTCCTGTCAAGGGATGACGATAAGGTATTGTTATCGATTCGCTGGCCCACTGCAACACATGGTTATTGTTATCACAAAACTGCATAAAGTGCCATTCCCAACTGCTTCTATACCTGGGTGGTCTTGTACCCACATACTTGGCAGGATTTGTAACCTTGTATACACCTTGTGCAAATTTGGTCATAATCTTACATTGCGGGCAGTATAAAAGTTTGGCGTGGTTGGATTGCTTACTCCCAGCAAGGTACTGGGACTGCGTAGGCCGTTGAGATAATAGGCCATAGTTGATGTGACTTGGATACTGTTTTGTCCTGCCACCTGATTCAGCAAGATCTGTACACTGACTCCTGTTTCTTGACTGATTCTAAAAAAAGTATTTGTTAAATTAGCAGCATCTTCCTTGTCGGCAAATACACTTTCAAAATAACTGTTGACAACATCGTATTCGTTGGCATCAACTTCCAAGACCACATTGTCAAAGTCGTCAAAGATTCTGGCAGTGAGATCCACCCGGGGGTTTATGGCATTGACTGTGCTCATTAGAACTGTTCTCTACTGGGTGTGGGGAAGTTGAATCCTGCTGTGCCTACACCCGGTTGTGGTCGAGTTTGCCCGGCCAATCCGTTCTTTTGCTGGCGCAGATAATCCAGCTTTTGTTCTAATGTGTCCAGGCCCAGGCCGCCAGGAACAAAGCCCGACAAGCGTTCTATTTCTATAGTTCTTGTTGTGGTCACAGTGTCAGTGTTGGTGGGCGGCACTGCATCACCAAACACACGCTTTAGTGCATAAGCACTGTTGGCCTGCTGTACCCCGCCCACTGGACTGGCCACGCTGCCTGTTTGTAAATCTTGTATCACTCCCTGAAACATGTTCAATTGTCCACCTTGTCCTGTAATGCTGGATTCACCTCCAGGAGTGCGGAGGAAACTGGGCCGAGTGTCATAGGCATTGGGATCAGCAAAGCCCACAACATTTTGATCTGGACGTTGTGCTCCAATGCCACCTGAGTAGTACTTGACAGTTTCATAAGCCACAGTGAGACTGTTTTGCATGACACCATCACCTTGACTGTAGTCATATGTGTCGTGATTCCATGTGGTGATCAAAGGATTCACCAGCACATACTGCACAAATTTGTGCTGATCAAAGCCGTAGATACTGATGTCTCTAAAGAAGGGTGGTTTGCCGCCTGGAGTGTTTGTTCCATCACTGTAGCTTTCACCAATGAATCCCCAGTCGTTTATGGGTCGATTATTGGTATAGATGTCTCTGGTGTTGTAGCTGAACCCATTGGCCTGGCTGGCACTGACACCATTTGTGCCATTGGTGTTGGGACTGTTGCCATATTTTTGGCTGGGATCTTTGTAGTAATATGCAAAATAATTGTACCACATGCTGCGAATTAGGTCACCGCCATCATCGTGCATTTCAATTTGCAAGGGTTGATAATTTATTTTCTTTTGGATAATGCGTTTGCGATTATATTGATTTAGTGTGTCAGTATCAATTTGAAACTGCGGTAGCTGTACAGACTTGACCAAGATACCCACTGTGCTTTTTTCACCTGCTCCATAGATATTGGCCAAGGCAGGGATTTCACTAGTGTTGATGTTGAAATACACATGAAATAGAAATTTAAAGCGTGGAGCATTTTCATAACCATTAGTACGAAATACCTTAGATGCATGTTGATAATCTCTAAGGTATTCGTTACCAAACGTACGGTTGAGGAGTTCCTGTTGTCCAAATGCCATGTTATGCTATTACAATACGCCAAATCCAGGATTGGCGCCAGTGACCACACCACCGTTGGTACGTCCAACAGGAGCACCAACACCTGTGCCAAGTGGAGACTGAATTGCATTGTCATAACGCATGGTCAAGGCAATTTGCACAGGTGCACTTTCACCATAGCTCAAGTCGCCGTAGTTGGCAGCAGTCAAGAAGCAACCATACAGCTCCCAGGTGTCCAACACAGTGGGTGCATACACACCGTTACCACCATCAAGTATTTCACACTTGGTAACAAACTTGTAGTCAATACCAGAACTGGCAGAAGCCTGTTCCATAAAGTCCATCTGTTTCTGTAGCTGTTCACCAACTAGACGCGAAACTTGGCCGCCGGCATCATCCCGCAGGTTGATGGTGGTAGTTTCCCAACTGGCTTTACCAGCCAAGTACATTCTGCTGTTGTAAAGATCGATTGGCATTTCTTCAAACGTGACTGATGGACGAGCAAAATCAATCACCTGTTTTGTTAGTTCTGTACGCGGTGTTGATACACCGAAGTTTTCAAATATAACTCTAAAGCGATATTTGAGTTTTGGCATCAACAGACCTTGTGTTGCGCTGCTTTGGTCGCTTGCCAGTGGTACTGTCATTCTCGAAAGTGATGAAACGGACATGAGTTTCTCCTATATGCAATTATTTATCATTTGTCTGACCAAAAAAAATGGGGCATTTCTGCCCCATTCCTGGCTTTGCGGTACCGTTATGCACCCAAAGCACTGCTGACGTTGCCTGCTGCTATTTCACCTGTGTTCTTGATGCGAACCGGAATGTAGATGAATTCAACAGCTTTTACAGGTTCAATTGCAATATCAACATACAGTTCGTTTCGATCGATACGAGCTGGTGTGTTGTTGCTGTCGTCACATATGACCAGATAATCATAGATACCACGCTTGGCAACCAAGTCAATCATGAGTCCTGTGATGGCATTGGTTATTTCATTGCGTGTGATCTGATCGTTGGGTTCAAACACAAATGTCTTGGCAATTTCGTTGAGACGTCCACGTATGAATGCAACCAAACGTGCCACGTTGATACGATCCAAGGCACTTGGACTTGGGGCAGTGGATTTGTTGCCGTAGTTTACAATGCCCGAACCAGGTATGAATGTGATTGGATTGATCTTGTTTGTGTACAACACATCACGCACACCTTGGCCAGTTGCAATGCTATTAAATTCACCTGTTTGTGCATTCACATAGCCAATTTGAGCAGCATTGTCAATTAAACCACGACGTGTACCAGCTGGTGCCAACCAAGGAAACGCAATTTCGTCACTGCGTACAATTGTACGCAACATCATGTGGCTGGGTGGTTGAACAACCACGCTACCGCCTAGGTCTGTGGTCTGGCAGCTGGGATAGAACACTCCAAGATAAGCATCACTTGTTGTCAATCCGTCTGCAGCAAATGTTCCCAGGCCTGCTGCGTTGGTTGCATAATCAACAATGCTGGTATCGTCAGGTCCCATACGCAGGGGTGTGTCACCAATTACAAAACCAGTGTTTTGGCGTTCATTGTTGAGTGCCACCATGTTGACCATTAGTTCTGGATACTGTGGGCATGCCAACAGATTGAAAACCTGTTGCTCTTCACGCAAGGTATCCTGTGTGTCGATAGCTGATTTAAGTGCTGCAACAACAATTGCTCGCACAGCCAAGCGTCCCATGTATGGTGAACCATCTGCACGATTGCCACTGGCAGTGACCCAGGCATCTGTTGTCAACAGAGACCAGTAGGTGGTATTGGTAGGTACAAAACCTGTACCAGCCAAGATATTGACATAGATAAAACCGTTGTACAGAACCTTGTTGCCTGCCACATATGCAGTGACTGAACTCCAGGAGTCAACAGAAAAATCAGTTGCATTAAAATAACCACTCTGATAAGTTTTTACATTAAATCCTGATCTGCGTGTGTTGAACAACAGTGTACCGGCTGCAAACAATGTTCCATCAGGTGCATCAATGTCCAAATAGCTGCTGGTCAGCAGACTCAAAATGGTGGGAATAGCATCAGACACTGGATTAGTTGTGCCATTGGTGGCCCATCGTGCATCAGCAAACAAGACACCGTTTTCTGTAGTTTGATCTGTGTTGTCAATCAAGACCCAACTATCTACACCATCCACCTGTTCCCAACGATACAATGCAGGGTAAATTTCTAAATTACTGGTGTCCAACCATAGATCACCGTAGACCAAGGGTGTGCCATCACTTTGTTCGCCGGGAACAGTTGTGCTCACAATAGGGCCTGCAGGATCTGTCTGTGTCAGGTTGTAACCACGAACATCATTGTTCACTGTCTGGTAACCAACAAAAGTGGTGCCATTATTGATCATGATGTCCACCTGGTTTGTGGCAGAAAAATACCAGTATGTGCCATCAGCTGGATCTTGATCTGGTGCTGTAGCACTTGCTGTGTATTCCAGTGCTACCCAGTTAGAAAGAATTAGATCACCACTGGTGCCATCACGCACACCTTCTACAGTAGTGTTGATGCCAGCTGCTGCAAGAGGTGTACCTGCTGTATCATTGAGCACAATAACACCGCCGTCGGCTTGTGTAAATGCAATTGATCCTGCTGCTGTCACAGTTGCACTGACACCTGCAACACCTGCTGCAGAAACTGCTGACACAAAAGCTGCTGCTGTAGTGCCAACAATAGTGGCAGTTACTGCGTTGGTCAATGTTGTACTGCCTGCTGTGCTGGTTTGAATTGTAAATGTGTTGCCGTTGACAAACACAGGAGTTGTATCATCACCTGTGATGATAGTGGCACCTGTTGTGAGTCTTTCATACAATTCCAATGTGAATGTGTTGTTTAATGCATTGGCCACTTCTGGACTCACGTTGTATTGTGTGTACAAGGTTCCTGCTGCAATGTTTTTGCCGCCACCTGTGGGATCCAGGGTGGCATTGGCACTTTGATCGTTTTCAAACACAGGAGCTAATTGAGTCACAAATGTTGCAAGTGCAGAATCAAATTCCTTGACAACAATATTTGTTCCTTGATTTACAGCAGTGGTCTTGTTCCAGACTGACCCAGTGGGACGTGGATCTGTGTCAGTGGTTCTCCAACGTGGCACTGTGTAATTAGGACTTTGTTGCAGAGCTGGCGTCAAATAGCTGGTGGCTGTTATTCCCAGTGTGGTCAACAGACCAGCTGTGCTTTCTGGAGCAATTACCACAATACCACCTGATGCAGATGACCCATCACTTTCTGCATCACTGTCTGCGTAGATATTCAGACGATTGCTGGAATCTGCTTCGGCTGTTATACCAGGAATGGCAGCAACGTTGATTGTGTTGACCAGGCTGGCCAGTGTTGCTGCGCCTGGAACAGCACAGCTGATGCCGTTGATAATGATCACGTTGCTAGCTGTCAGCACTGCACCTGTAACTGATTCTGTGCCTTGTATTGTAGGCCAACTGGCTTTCCATGCGTCGGATCCAACCAAGACCCAGTCATTTTCATAATTTTTGTAGTAAACAGGATTGGCAGTATTGGTTGCAACCACAGCATAAGAACCAATTGATCCTATATTGTCGGCTGGAATACCACCTGACAGATCTGTTGTTTCAGTGATCACAATTGGTGTTGTAACTGTAAAAGCTCCTGTGGTCTGATTCCATTGATTGATACCCCAGCTGGTCACTGAGGTGTCTAACCAGTATGTACCGTTGTCAGGTGAGCCAGTGGGTCGCACCAAACTGGCTGTCAAGGCTGAAAGATCAATGTTGGCACGTTGTACATAGGCACGATTGCTTATACCCAGCACAGAATGTGCTGCCAACAAGCCGTATTCGTTGAGTTCATATCCGTTGATGGGTGTGCCGTTGGATGTCTTGTAGAAAAATGGGCTGCCAAACGTGGAGGCCAAATCTCTTTGGCTTGTAATCAAATACACTTTGCCAGCGTTGGTAGCCAGGGTACCAGGAGCAACTGTTACACCTGTACCAGAAATCTTGTCCTGGGCAGTGGCAAGTAAGATATAAGGTACTGAGTTGGTGGCAGCAGGAAGATAGTTTGATTCATCAATTACTGTGACTTCTACGCCGGGGGATACAAGAGCCATGGTGATTCCTTATTAAAATTGGATACTGATATTTATTCAATCAATCAAAAATCTGGCCATTATACGACCTTGATTAAGGTCTAATCAATAAATAGCTGTATGAGACCGCTATGCAAGGTTTGCAGTAAAAATCCCGCTGCCATAAATGGCTATCACCGTGAAAAACTGTACTATCGCAGTCGATGTACAGTGTGTATCAGGCACGACAAACAAATCAAGCCAGCACAGCCCAGATGGCTTACAGCCGGGTACAAGAAAAAACCCACATGTGATAGATGTGGGTTTAGGGCAAGGCATCACTCTCAATTGACAGTGTATCATGTGGATGGAGATCTAAATAGCTGTGAAACTCGCAACCTAAAAACTGTGTGTTTGAACTGCGTGGCCGAGGTGGTTCGTTTGGAACTGCCCTGGCGGGCCAGTGATATTACACCGGACTTTTGACAATAAGATCTACTTGAGCATACAAATCATCCATTGACCCGTTATTGTCAAGCACATGGTCGAACTCTGTGCCGATCCAGGCTGTTTCGCTGGCATGTACCTTAAAAGTATCTAACACAGCCCGGTTGCTGGCCCAACTGAGATTTTGTGTAGGGCCTCGATTTACCACTTCAGCAGCCGGGAACCATGCAGGATCAGGCCCTCTACAGGTGCGTACAATACGGCCACCGGCTGCACGTAGACTGGCAATTTCGTTGGGGAAACGACAGTCCGAAATTACTACATTATCTTGGAGATTTCGTATTTTATTTTCAATGCTGGCAATCCAAATATCGTCGTGGAAACCTCGACGCATTACTTCAGTGCCCCAGTACTGCAAGACCCAACGCGGAGTAAGATCGGGCATGTTCAACCGAGCTGCCCACCAAGTATCCACATGCTCTCTCCATTCTCTAGATGCCTTGGTACGACCTTCTAGTAGGGTTCGATCCCAACCAAATACAGCTGCTACCGCATCTTTGAGTGTGCCAGCAAAGCTTTCACGACGAAATTCGTGTACGTTTACCAGGTAGTCTGCTACTGTATCTTTGCCAGAGCCGATCAGGCCCACTAGGCCAATAATCATGATAGTTCCTTGATATCAAAGTGTTTTAGGGTTGCTTGCACCAGATCAATCTGTCGACGGCAATCTTCCAGGGCATGGTGTGTGGTGGGTGGTTTAGGTCGATCAGGCCAGATGCTGCACAATGTACGGCTGTCTCTGACTTTGAAATATTGCCAAGGGATGGGTTTGTTATAGCTCTTGTAGGCATGTTCCAGTATGGTGCAATCAAACGTGGGTCCTTGACACCATAAAAAATTACTGGTCCAAATAAGTTTACCTAACTCATCTAAGGCTTGGTCAAGAGGTACTCGATTGTGTTCGGCAAATGCTTCGTCTCTGGCAGCAGCAGGTTGAGTGGCCCACCAGTTTAATGTGCTTTCATCGACAGTGCGATTTTCCTGGCTGTCTAAATCAATTCTTGCATAGTAATGTTGAGGATAATATCCTGTGCCGAAAGGATCAAAAGATTGGGCAGCAATGGTCAGAATAGTAGCGCCAGGTGCTACGCCAATTGTTTCCAGGTCGATCATAAGTGAGCTCATACTGTATTGTAGTACAAGATTACTGATATGTCTAGTTATTGTTAGCCAATCACGAAAGAAAGGGGCTGCGAGGCATCCACATAGAATTTTAGATCTTCGATACACTTGTCCATCATTGCTTGACCTTCCGACTTCATAGCTGCACCGTTTAAGGTACCGCCACCTTGTGGACCGGCAATAGTACCAAATTTTTCACGGGCTTCACCAATGATGTACTTGCTGGCACCTACCATGTGATCCCGTATCCATTGGCTAATTTGGAAATCACTTAGCAGCACAATTTCCGGACGTAGGTTATAGGTCCACAGCAACACAGTTTCACCAGAACCTCTAGGATCACGGATCAACTGCAGCTTCTTGGTCACAGGATTCCAAGTGTAGTTGATATAGCCACCAAACATACGTGCTGCTAGTTCAACATACTGTTGATAAAAATCGTATGTGGCCAAGCTGCCGCCTGATTGATTAAAATTCAACAGGTACACGTTTAAGGTTGCTGCACCAAACGGATCAAAACTAGAGCTGCCGCCACCGGTACTGAGACCGATAGTGCGACGGAAGATTTGACGCACTTGTGTGACTTCTTGTGGTAATGTGTATTCGTTTACATTATCTAATAGCTGCATAAAGCTATAGCTTTCTTCGTAGGCATTTTGACTGCGCTGACGATATACACCGATTGTACGTTGATATGCAGCTTCGTAATGTGCCGGGTCCATTTCGACATCAATAATGCCGCTGGCCAGCTGAAGCTGTACATATTCAATCAGTTGTTTTTTAAGTGGATCTAATGTTTGGTCTGCCATTCTGGGGCTCCTTGCCCCAGTATTTAGTAAGTTTTAAGTATGATCAAGTTATCCGAACCACGTCCGTTGAATTTAACTTCAGTGGCTTTAATTTCCTTGAACGCTTTACGTGCAGCCGGCTTGCCCACGCTCATAATGCTTCGAATCTGTTCTGCGGGTTTTCTAAGAGTTTTTTGCACAGTGGCAGCCGGATCAAAGCCCACAATTGCAGATCCCTTGACAAAAACTGTGCCAAGATGTGTGTCTGCAACCACATGGATCAGTTTACGTTTGGCAGTGTCATACAGCCATGCTTCGCTACAACTGATCAGTTTGGTAGGCGATTCTGATTTGAGTTTGAGCTCGGCAAACTCACGCAGATACTTGAACCGAGCCACTTGTTTTTCCAGAGGCACTGCCGCTTTGGCACGTGGCTTGCGCTCTACTTTCTTGATTTGTCGATAAGCATCGCAGTCAGCAACAACCTGTTCTGCAAATTTAATAAAATTACGAACTTGTAACTTACCAAAATGAGCGTATCCTTCTGCTAGATCGCCATCACGTCCTGCTGCAACTTCTCGAAGTTCTGTCAAGCGGCGTTCCCAAATTTCTTTTACTGTGCCGACCAACTGCGGTGCCACATTCATGCTACGCAACAGGCTCACAGGCTTGTAGTCAGCCGACATCTTGCCGCCGGCCAAGATCATTTCGTCGTACATGCCTTCCAGCTCGCCGGCAGCTTCCGACATTTTCTCACGCAGGCGATCCTGAATGTTGGGTCTGACTGCTACCACGGCTTCTTCAACTACTTCTGTAACTGACTTTGCTGCTGCTATGTACTCAGCAATGGTGTCATTGATGGTGGCCAATTCCTTGGCTGTGATTTCAAGACCCAAGAGATTGGCACGGCAGATCCAGCCAATGCCAATTTTGTAAACCACAGCTTCAGGTACTCGACCAAATGCCCTGGCTTCTGCAGCACGTTCGTTACGAACCAGCCAATCTACAATACAGTCCTTGGCTTCTTTTTTACCATAATGGTAGTTGTACCAGTTGAACATTCTGGTCATGGCACTGATACGCTCTGTTTCTGCAGGTTGCTGGGTCCAGACAGGTTCGGGGCCGTACCCAATATCTTGACTACGCGGGGTCATGGATTTAAGGGGTTTGTGTACAGTTTTAACAACAGATTTTTTTGCAACAGCGTTCATAACAATCCTCTCAGTTTTGAATTTATATAGCATTATAGCAGTGATCGGGTTAGTGGTCAACCAACACTAAACTGGCTAAATACACTGAGGAGAGCTAAAATTCCACGCCTGAGCCTATACCGTCCCAGCAAGACCAACGATTACCGTTTCTTTGACCGTACAATTTCAGAGATGTTCACTGTGGGTGGACTGGACATATTCATTCACAAGTATCTTGGTCCAAAAACAGTGGCCGATGACAGCACCACCACCGGCATCAATGGCGATGCCACCCAACCAAATTATCAAGAAAGTGATCCTTTGTTTGTACAGGATCTGTTGCTGGGCGAAATTAGAGATCGCAGCTATGATCCCGATATCTATGTCATGCGAGGGGTATATCAACAGCAGGACATAGACTTTGATCTACAACAGTTTGGATTGTTCTTGAACAACGACACCCTGTTCGTAACTTTTCACTACAACGACATGATGGACACATTCCAACGCAAGCTCATGGTAGGTGATGTGTTGGAGTTTCCCAACTTGAAAGACTGGAATCCGCTGAATCCAGCCAAGCCACCCTTGCCACGTTTTTATGTTATACAGGATGCAAACTTTGCAGCAGAAGGGTTTAGTCAAACATATTTGCCGCATCTGTGGCGTGTAAAAGCCACGCCATTGGTCATGAGTCAAGAATACCAGGACATTACAGATCAAATACCCGGGACTGCTGTTATTTGGGATCCGGGCAATTATTATCCGCCTGGCAGTGTGGTCAATGATGGCAACAACTACTACGTGGCCCTGCAGCCAGTGCCAGCAGGCACTGAGATAACTGATGCAGCATATTGGCAGCCCACTACTCCTTTGAACATTGGTGATCAAGCAGGTTTATACAACAAAGACATTCTGATCAATGATGCAATTTTGCAGCAGGCCGAAGCTGAAGTGCCATTGTCAGGCTATGACACAGTGAGATTTTACATATTTCCTACCAATCCAGATGGCACTCCAGCAAACATGGACGCAGTCACCATTGACAACAACTTGGTCAATGCCAGTCAGTTGTTTCCAAATTCTGCAGATGCATCACAGACACCCATTGCCGATGGTTACACAGTGGGTTATTTGACAGGGGATGGCTTTGCTCCCAATGGATTGCCTGTGGTCACAGGTGTAAATTTTCCCAGTGGTTCATATGAAGGTGATTATTGCTTGAGGTTGGATTATTTTCCAAATCGTCTGTTTAGATACAACGGACGCACCTGGGTCAAGATTGAAGAGTCTGTGCGTACCAATTTGACAAATGGTGCAACAAATTACACACAGCGTTCGCGCTTTGTAAATAATGACTACACTGTGGAAACACAAGACCTGGGTAATATTCCAAGTCGCCAAAGCTTGTCAGAAATCTTGCAACCCAAAGCAGACAATGGCGACCAAGGCGGCAGTTTGCCACCAAATCCAAGACCACCGGGACGATAAATGCAAAGCTTCTTCTACGACGAACAAATACGCCGTTTCTTACTACAGTTTACTCGTATTTTCTCAAATTTTCAAGTGGAATACGGACGGGCTAATTCAGATGAAGCCACCTTGATACGAGTGCCAGTCAGATACGGCGACTGGACCAGACTGGCACAAACAGTAAATCAAGACAACTCTGCCAGTGCATTACCGTCTACTCCACTAATGACATTCTATATCACAGGCATGGACTATGATCGTCCCAGAATGCAGGAGCCTTACTTTATTGATCGCAAGGCTGTGCGTCAACGCTACTATGATGTTGCTACAGACTCATACGAAACTGCACAGGGCAATGCATTCACAATCGAAAGATTGATGCCGGTGCCTTACAAGATGACAATAACATTGGATATCTGGACCAGCAATACCAATCAAAAGTTTCAAATTTTTGAACAGATTGTGACCTTGTTTAATCCTGCATTAGAGATACAATCAACAGACAACTTTATTGACTGGACCAGTCTCAGTATGGTTGAACTGGATCAAACAACATGGACCAGCAGAACTATACCACAAGGCACAGAAAATCCTATTGACATCATGAGCATGCGATTCACCTTGCCCATCTGGATTTCTAGTCCTGCCATGGTCAAGAAATTGGGCGTGATTGAAAAGATCATCATGAGCGTGTTTGATGCACAAGGCGATGCAGCAGAAGCCATTCAAAACAGTGATCTATTGTTGGGCACCAGACAAAAGTTTACTCCTTACAAATTTCAGGCCTTGTTGGTGGGCAACAAACTGCAGGCGTTGAAATACAGCGCGGTGGTTGATGAACCCAATACTTCAACTACCTTGCCTGATCAACCACCCAGCAATGAATTTTGGCCAGCAATATTGGAAATGTACGGCGGTTTCAGGCCTGGTATCAGTCAGATAAGACTGGATAATCAACACGGTAGCACAGATCAAATCATTGCAACTGCCACAGTTGATCCCACCGACGAGAGATTTTTGTTGCTGGATATAGACACAGACACAGTGCCACAAAACACCTTGCCTGCAGTGAACAGCGTGATTGACCCCTTGTTGAGCGGTCCTGGCTCAGGTCTTCCTGCGGCAGTGGCTGGACAGCGTTATCTAATCTTGAATGACATAGGTGATGCAGACAACACACAGCCCAGTAGTGCCTGGGGAGCCTTGCTGGCACAGGCCAATGACGTTATTGAGTATGATGGTCAAGATTGGGTTGTGTCATTTGGCAGCACCACCAACACAGAAAATATACAATACATGACCAACATTACTACAGATTTACAGTATCTGTGGACAGGTTCAAGCTGGATAAAAAGTTACGAAGGCCTTTATCCTGCAGGTGAATGGAGCATTGTGATTTGAACGCAGTTGGTATATGTTTCTACAGTGCTGACACAGACAGGTACCTGTATCTCATGCGTAATGATCGTAAGAATCCCAATACCTGGGCACTGCCTGGTGGCAAGTGCGAACCAGGTGAAACCTTGATGGACACTATCATACGAGAATGCAAGGAAGAATTAGGTGTATTTCCTGAATACACCAGATTGGTTCCGCTGGATTATTTTACCAGTCTTGATGGCACATTCTCATATCATACATTTTTTTGTTGTATTGCTGCTGAATTTCAACCAACTCTAAATAACGAACACCTGGGATATGCCTGGATTGACTCAAAAACTTATCCAAAACCCATGCACCCAGGACTATGGTCAACGGTGAACTTTGATGTGGTCAAAGAAAAAATAGAAACTATTAAAACTGCTGTGCTTGCACCTCAGACTCGTCCCACCACAATGGTTATGACACCTTCTGTTGTGGAATTGTAGTTTTCTAAACTTTTTCCTATCACTGAACCCACTTGATATTTGTCTTGATCCATGCTTGTGGCCACGCCTGGCACATCACTGGATACCAAACAGTCACCCTTTGCAATAGATCCCACCACTCGACACGGTACTTTACCTATCAAGGCCACCATGGTTGGATGTTGTCCTTGCAGTCCACTGTTCATGATATAGGCAGGACTGGCAGACACTATGCCAGCAATACGAGCACTGTGTTCCTGTGTGGTAATGGTCACTTCTTGATTTCCTCCAAACTCCAACACAGTGCCAGTAGAGTATTTGGCATCTGCCAAATAATTTTCAGCCAAGTCAGCATACTGAGCTGATGTTGCCTGTGCAAAAATTGTGTTGAAGTAGACAGAGCTGGAACCAATGTTGCCTACAGCATTACCTGCACCATTTATAATGGCTGTGACGTTTCCACTGCTGTTTACAGTGAGTGGTCCTGCCACTGTAACAGCGTTGGCAACCTTGTTAAATGTAAATCCTGCTGTGGCATTGGCAGCACCTGCATCGTTAAAGATCACCTGAGTGTTGGCTCCTGCCACAGGTCCAGTTGCTCCTGCAAGTCCTGACGCACCTGTGGATCCATTGGTGCCGTTTGATCCGCTTGCACCAGTGGCGCCTGAACCTGTTGCTCCTTGTGGTCCTTGTGGTCCTTGTGGTCCTTGTGGTCCTTGTGGTCCACTTGCGCCAGTGGCGCCTGAACCTGTTGCTCCTTGTGGTCCTTGTGGTCCTTGTGGTCCTGTTGTTCCTGTCAAACCACTTGCGCCAGTGGCGCCTGAACCTGTTGCTCCTTGTGGTCCTTGTGGTCCTTGTGGTCCTGTTGTTCCTGTCAAACCACTTGCGCC
>Ga0114969_10001929_pt1 | contig 17284 bp, 17 predicted proteins | sample M_130807_MF_Meta_FD_87316 | JGI IMG/M metagenome (GOLD analysis project Ga0114969, IMG submission 87316) | Freshwater microbial communities from Lake Montjoie, Canada to study carbon cycling - M_130807_MF_MetaG | ecosystem: Environmental > Aquatic > Freshwater > Lake | place: Lake Montjoie...
AGGTTCCTGGTGGCTCGACTGGGTTCTCCGTGGCGGCGCAGACCAGTGGCTACATCCATGTGGAAGTCTGGAAGAAGTAATTCATGGGTGGGTACATCTTCAATCGTCCATCGACTGCTGCCTTTGTACCCAAGGCATCAGTAGCGATTCAACGCAAGCAGTTGGGGGTCAGTTCGTACTCAACTGATGTGTGGACGGTTGACAGTCTCCAGGTCAACAGCACCGCGACGATAGCGAGTCTTCATGCGACATCGTTCAAGTCCTCTGGTGTGGCGATTACCGGCGGCACGATCACCGGCATCTCTGGCCTGACAGGCGCAACCGGCTCAACGGGGTCTACGGGGTCCACGGGTTCAACCGGTCCTTCAGGTGGGTCAGGTTCTACCGGATCGACGGGTTCTACTGGTGCAACCGGACCAATAGGCGCGACTGGGTCCACAGGCAGCACCGGTTCGACTGGGTTGTCAGGACCAATAGGGGCAACTGGAAGCACCGGTTCTACCGGCAGCACAGGGTCTACAGGCAGCACAGGACTGTCTGGACCCATTGGTCCTACCGGTAGCACCGGCTCGACTGGTTCGACAGGCTCCACGGGGCTATCCGGCCCCGTTGGACCCACTGGCAGCACAGGCTCCACCGGAAGCACTGGCAGTACCGGTCTATCAGGCCCGATAGGTCCAACGGGCAGCACGGGTTCCACAGGGTCCACCGGCTCGACTGGTTTGTCTGGTCCCATTGGCGCGACTGGCAGTACCGGCTCAACGGGGTCCACTGGTCTCTCCGGTCCAATTGGTCCCACCGGCTCAACGGGATCGACTGGATTGTCCGGCCCAATTGGATCGACTGGTTCAACCGGCAGTACCGGATCGACAGGACTGTCAGGCCCAATAGGTCCAACGGGATCGACTGGGTCCACCGGACCAACCGGCGCAACTGGAAGCACTGGTCCCGCCGGCTCAACCGGTTCCACTGGTTCCACTGGTCCGACAGGCAGCACCGGTTCTACCGGCAGCACAGGGACAACCGGCTCCACTGGCAGCACGGGATCGACGGGTCCAGTCGGGGTGACCGGTACACCTGTTGCTGGGCAAGTGGCGACATGGGCAAGTGCCACGGTACTGCAAGGCAGTGATAGTTATGCGGTGACGAACCTGACCTACGGTGTACGGGCGAACCTCACATCAACGAACCGGATTTCAGTTGCTGGTGCAACGACAATATGGTCTCCGCAATTAAGTGGATCAAACGTGGGTGCGAGTGCGGCATTCTGTCTCACCAACGGGTATGACACTGGGAATTCTGCGAATAGCTTTGCAGACGTTGTGCTTTACATTACCAACCAGACCCCAGTTGTAATATCAAGTTCAACCAGAGGATCACCGACAACGAGGACATACAGCACCAGTGGGAGCAACTTGCAACTTGCTATGTCTTCAGGGACGTACAACGTGGCAGTCACTTCAATGGAACAAGCATGTTGAGGACTCTTGAGGAAGAGCGAACTCCGCAGCAGACGAAACAGTCGAGCAACTATAAAGGAGCATTACCATGAGCAACGAGAGCAGCATCATCACCAGTGTGTATGGACGCAGGATCGGTCTTCAGCAAATGAGTTCCGCGCAAACGGGATCGGTTGCGGGTCGCAAGAGTGAGTTCCTGGTCGGGCCGGATGAACACAAGATCGGGGTGACCACCGCAGAGTCCACCGGAACGAACCTCAAGCCGCACGGGGTCAGCTTCCTGCCAGGAACGTCCGCAGCATCGTCCAGTGTGTACATCATCGACCCGCCCATCCCTGGTGTGCGGAAGACCGTGGTGTTCACCTCTGGGAACCTCCCGCAGTATCTGAAGACTGCGAACGGCGAGACCTTCCGCACCAGTGCCGACAGCACCGTGGCAACGGTTCTTTCGTCCACGTTGACGGGTGCAGTGGTGGAGTTGATCGGTCTGACCACAGCAATCTATGGTTTGCTGACCAACGGAACGTCTGTCATCAGCCGCGCCGCAACCACTTAATCAACTGTAGTTATGCTCTGAGGAGGGCAAAGATGAGTCAGGAATTGAAGATCGCACTAATCGGTAGCGCACCATCCAGCATCAGGAATGCTCCCTATCACGATGAATCGTGGCAAGTGTGGGGATGCAGTCCTGGTGCGTTTGGAGTTGTTCCCAAGGGACGCAGCAACGTCTGGTGGGAACTGCACCGGTATGAGCCAGGACAGGTCTGGTTCTCACCGGAGTACTGCCAGTTCCTCAAGGATCACCCCAGGGTGATGGTTGCGGAGAAGGTTCCTGAGATTCCGAACGGTGAGACCCTGCCGGTGGAAGAGTTGGTGAAGAAGTATTCACCCTACTTTTTCACCAGCAGTGTCGCCTGGATGATGGCAGTCGCAATCGAGATGGGTGCGACCAAGATCGGTCTCTGGGGAATCGACATGGCGGCGACAGAGGAGTACGAGGCGCAGCGCAGTGGGTTGCACTACTTCGCCTTGATCGCAGCACAGAAGGGCATCGAGGTTGGTGTGCCACCGGAGTCTGATCTGTTCCGGCCCAGGTTCCTGTACGGGGTCGATGAGGTCACCCATTCGCATGTGAAATTGCGTGTGCGCCGGCATGAACTGCTGTCGCGCAAGCAGGATGTGGCGAACCGACTTTCCAATGCCCAGCAGGAAGCAGCATTCATCGAGGGCGCATTGGACGATCTGAACTACATGCACATGACCTGGGCAGACAAGGGCAACTACTGTGCGCCGGCAATCGCAGTCGAGCCGGTGCTGGGGGATGACGCACAGGCACTGATTGTTCCTGTTGTAGCGCACAAGCGCAAGCGCAAGTCGAAGGGCAACGGCATCGACAGTTCACCGGTGTTGACACCACTGGGTGACCAAGAGATTGCGGCAATCAATGCCCAGGCAGACAAGGTGGTGCGCGACATGGGTGCGGTGAACTAATGATTGACGATCTCAAAGGTATGCTGGAGAGATTCTCGCCTGAGAAGGCGCAGGAAGTGATCTCCGATGCCATTGAGATGACCGATGAGAAGTGGATACCGAACCCAGGACCACAGACCAGGGCGTACTTCTGCGAAGCGGATGTGCTGCTCTACGGTGGTGAGCCTGGGGGCGGCAAGTCCCAGCTTGTCCTTGGTCTCGCGTTCAACGCACACAGACGCGCCCTGGTAATGCGGCGCGAGTATGGCGACCTGGACCGTCTGGTCGAGGACGCACTGAAGATACACGGCAGCAGGGACGGGTTCAACGGTAGCCCACCACCCAAACTGCGGATCACCAACGACAAGATCATCGACTTTGCTGCGGCTCACCGGATCGGTGATGAGCAAGGTCAAATGGGCAAGGGACATGACCTACTTGCGGTTGACGAAGCAACGCACTTTGCGGAATCGCAAATCCGATTCCTCATGGGATGGGTCCGAACAGAGTTACCAGGGCAACGATGCAGAACAGTTCTGGCAACTAACCCACCTCTTACAGCAGAAGGACTCTGGGTCACCAAGATGTTCGCACCCTGGCTTGATCCAAGATACCCTCGCCCTGCTAAAGAGGGGGAACTTAGATGGGTTATCTCTGACGAAGACGGCGACGATCTCTGGGTTGACGATCAGGATGACTGTCGAGTTATCCGAGACAAGCTGATTCGTCCTACGTCCAGGACGTACATCCATTCGTCAGTGCGCGACAACCCCTGGTATGCGGCATCCGATTATGAAAGGCAACTTGATGCCATGCCGGAACCGTACCGTTCATTGCTCATGGGAGGGTTCAAGACATCGTTCAAGGACCAACCCAATCAGGTCATCCCCACTGCCTGGGTTCAAGCCGCGCAGAAACGGTGGACACAACTCCCTCCAGAAAACGTCCCAATGTGTGCGATTGGCGTGGACGCATCAGGTGGTGGGGATGACCCAATGGTCATGGCGGTGCGGCATGACGGGTGGTATGACCGGCTGAAGAAGATTCCAGGCAAAGAGATTCCAATGGATCGGGCCGGATCATTCTGCGCCGGTCAGGTCATCAGCTACCGGCGCGACGATGCAACGGTGATCATCGACCTGGGTGGTGGATTTGGATCGAGCATGTACGAACACCTCAAGACCAACAACATCGAGGTCAAGGGATACAAGGGTGCAGAATCCTCGACCAGGAGGTCTCAGGAAGGCAAGCTGAAGTTCACCAATACAAGGTCTGCTGCGTACTGGGCAATGCGTGAGGCACTGGACCCAGGCCAGCCTGGGGGGTCTCCTATCGCCCTGCCAGACGATCCTGAACTGATTGCTGACCTGACAGCACCAACCTATGAGCCGACACCGGCAGGGATCAAGCTGGAAACCAAGGAGAAGGTCTGTGATCGACTGGGCAGATCGACTGACTCCGGTGATGCGGTGGTGATGGCATGGTGGGAGGGCGCACGGGAGACCTCGCATGCCTTGGAATGGGCAGAGCAGGGTGGATTCGGCAAGCGGATGAAACGGATTCCGCAGATGATCGGCAGTGACCGCAAGCCATTATCGGCTCAACGGAGGGTGGCATGATCGTCTTTCAAGTGCCGTTTTCCCAGTTGTGGGGCGCACCAAACATTGGCGAGATGCTCGATGAGTATGCTGCCGAGTCTGCTTTGGATGGAATGCCGAAACCCATTCCACATCTAGATAGCTATCTGTTGCTGGTTAAGGCGAACCTACTGACAACGATCTGCGCGTTCCAGGATGACAAGATCGTAGGGTTCCTGCTTTTGCTGGTGAACACGTTGCCGCATTACAGTGTGCCGATAGCCACGATTGAAAGTTTTTTCGTTAAGAAGGAGCATCGAACCACAGGCGCAGGGCTGAAGTTGTTGTCATGTGCTGGAGACATTGCCAAGGGGAAGGGTGCTGCTGGAATGCTTATTTCAGCGGCAGTGAACTCCGATTTTGACCGGTTGATGTCTGCGTTGATGTTGTACAAGAAAACGCACAACACCTATTTCAGGAGTTTTGCATGAATATCTCATTGAGGGACATGACCCTGATCCCTACCATGAATCAAAGGCAGATTGAAGCAGTCGAGAACCTGGAGAACGCACTGAGGGATGTTCCACAGGTGGAGGTTGAGACCTCGCACATGTTCCACGCTGGCATGTACTGCCGCACGGTGCATATGAAGAAGTTCGTCACCTTCACCGGCGCGTTGATAAAGATACCCACCGTGATCATCATCAGTGGTGATGTGTCGATGTACATGGGAACTGGATTGGTTCGCATGACTGGCTACCATGTGCTGGAGGGCGGCAAGTGGCGCAAGCAAGCTTTCTTCTGCCATGAAGACACCAGCATTACGATGATGTTCGCATCGAGCGCAACAACGGTGGAAGAGGCAGAGGCAGAGTTCACTGATGAGGGCAACAAGCTTGTATCCAGGCGCAGTGCCAACGAAGTAATCAGAACGGAGGTGTGACATGAGTGGAGTTACGATGGCGGGAATTGCAATGGGGATGGGCGCAAGCATGCTGATGAACAGCATGCAGGGCGATGCCGGTGGTGGTAGTGCGGCAGTTACGCCGACACCCCCCCCCGCGACACCCGCGCCAACCCCAATGGCCCCAGTCCCAATCAAGGCCGCGCAGAAAAAGATCGAGCAGCAGTCGGCAATCGCAAGTGCCGGTCAGATGTCACCGCAAGCTACGTTGCTATCCGGCAACGAAAAGCGCAGTGTCCTTGGGGGGTAAGACATGAACATCAAGGATTTGTATGCGGTAGCGAACGATCTCTTTGGGAAGAAGAGTCCATTGCAGTCTCTGTGGCAGGAGATCGCGGAGAACTTCTACCCTGAGAGGGCAGAGTTCACACTGCGTCGATCCATTGGTGCAGACTTTGCGGCGAACCTGATGACATCCTATCCGGCAATGTGCCGGCGAGACCTGGGCAACCAGTTCTCGACCATGCTGCGCCCCACTGCGAAACCCTGGTTCCACATCCAGAGGCAGTACCAGGAGAAGGGTGAGGACATGGATGTGAAGCGCAAGCTGGAGCAGATGGAGAAGGTGCAACGCCGCGCCATGTACGACCCTCTGTCCATGTTCACCAGGGCGACGAAGGAGGGCGACCATGACTTCGCCGCATTCGGGCAGTGTGCCATCTCAGTCGAGGTGAACAACGACACCGTGTTTGGTCAGCATCTGCTGTACCGGTGCTGGCATCTGCGCGACATGTGCTGGCAGGAGAACGAGACCGGCAGGATCGGCTCGATCTTTCGCAAGTGGAAACCCACTGCCAACACGATGGTGAAGACGTTCAAGAACGTCCACCAGAAGACCAAGGACATCAACGCGAAGACTCCGTTCGAAGAGTTGGAGTGCATCCACATGGTGGTCGATGCCGACATGTACGATGGGGATGCCAAGGGCAAGCGCAGATGGTCGATCTGGTACGACCCTTCCAACGAACACATCCTGGAAGCAACGCCGATCAACCACAAGCACTATGTCATCCCCAGGTGGCAGACCGTCAGCAACTCGCAGTACTCCTACAGTCCCGCGACTGTGGCGGCACTGCCGGATGCGCGGCTGATCCAGGCAATGACATTCACCCTGCTTGAGGCTGGCGAGAAGGCGACCTCGCCGCCGATGGTGGCAACGATGGATGCCGTGCGCTCAGACATTGCGGTGTATGCCGGCGGGATCACCTGGGTCGATCAGGAGTATGACGAACGACTGGGCGAGGCACTGCGCCCGATCACGCAGGACTTCCGAGGGTTCAATTTCGGGGTCCAGATGAGCCAGGATGCCCGTGGGATGATCCGCGAAGCTTTCTACCTCAACACCCTCAAGATGCCTGACCGTGCGCCTGAGATGACCGCATACGAGGTGGGGCAGAGGGTCCAGGAGTACATCCGCAATGCCCTGCCGATCTTCGAACCGTTGGAAGCTGAGTACAACGCAGCACTGTGCGAGGAGACCTTCGACATCCTGGTCAGGAACGGTGCATTCGGCAACCCTGGTTCCTGGCCCAAGGAACTACAAGGCGCGAACATCGAGTTCACGTTCGAATCGCCACTGCACGATGCCATTGACCAGCAGAAGGGTCAGAAGATTCTGGAGGTCAAGACTCTGCTGGCAGATGCGATTGCGCTCGATCCGAGTGCGGCGTTTGTGGTCGATGCGAAGATTGCGTTGCGGGATGCCCTGGTAGGCATCCAGACACCGGCAATCTGGCTCAGAACGGAAGACGAGATCGCGATTCTCGCCGCCCAGCAAGCACAGGCGCAGCAAGCGCAACAGATGCTCTCCAGTATGGAACAGGCATCCAAGGTCGCAAGCAACCTGTCAGGAACGTCTGTAGAGGCTCCAAACCCTGGTGCGGGTGCGCCGGTGAGTGGGATGCCACAACCAATGCCGCAACCAGGGATGGGGGGATGAAAATGGAGTTGCCAGATAAGTTTGCGGAGGTCGCTACTGTGACCGTGGCTGGAGCATTGGGTTGGGTTTGGAATCATCTCACCCGTAGATTAACAAGGCTGGAGGAAAGTCTTTTGGCAAGGGATGTGTTCGACAAGCACGTTGATCAGCAGAACGGGAAGTTTGAAACCTTGTTCAACCGGCAGGAAAAGATTTCCGACAACTTGTCTGAAGTTCATTCTGCTGTAGCCAGGATCGAAGGAACATTGATGACAAGAAGGAGAGAAGATCGCGATGCCAACTAAGAAGACCCTCGCAGACACACCGGCAGTCCCTGCCGCATACGAGACTGCTGATGTTGCCGCAATCCAGGCAATGGTGCGTGGCGAAGCAGACCCCGCCCAGCAGCAACGCGCTATTAAGTGGATCATCGAGTGCGGTGCGGGGGCATACGATTTTCATTACTACGAAAGCGAAAGACATACGGCATTTGCCCTTGGTCGAGCATTTGTCGGGCAACAGGTTGTAAAACTCACTCGACTTAATCTTCAATCCCTGAGGAGGGAGCAATAATGGCTGATGAAATTGTAGACACCGCACCGTTGATCGATGACGAAGCACCCTTGGCGGCAAGTGGCGCAGATGTCGCGCCGGCAGCAGTGCCTGATGCTGCACCAGCACCTGATGCCGCACCTGATACCGTAGCACCGGCGGCGAAACCAGATGCTGCACCCGCAGCAAAGGCTGATGCTGCGCCGGCAGCAAAGGCTGATGCCAAAACGGAACCCACTGCCTGGGGCGAGGATTGGCGCGACAAGGTAGCTAAGGGGGATGCCAAGAAGTTGTCCCGCCTGGGCCGGTATGCCTCACCTGAAGCGGTTGTGGATGCCTTGATTGCCGCCCAAAACAGGATCAGCAGTGGCGACCTCAAGCCGATCCTGAAGAAAGATGCCACCGAGGACCAGATCAAAGAGTACCGAGAGGCACTTGGCATCCCTGAGACCCCTGAAAAGTACGACCTGGGTGATGTCATTCCGGCGACAGCAGACAAGTCCCTGATCGATGACTACCTGAAGACTGCCCATGCCACCAACCAGACACCGGAACAGGTCAAGGCATCCGTTGCCGCCTATTACGAGATGGTCGGAAAGCTGAATGCCAACCGTGCTGCACAGGACGGGGAAATTGCCTCAAAGTCAGAGGATTTCCTTCGCGAAGAATGGGGTGTAAACTACAAACGGAACCTGACCCTGATCAGTTCGTTTCTGGATAACGCACCGGAAGGGTTGAAGACAGGATTGTTGAACGGCAGACTGGGAGATGGAACCCCGATTGCCAGTTCACCGGAAGCACTGCGGTGGTTGCTGCAAATCGAACTTGAGCGCAACCCAACTGCCACAGTGACTCCAGGTGCTGGTGGCAATCTGGCGAAGTCGGTGGAAGATGAACGCAACGAGATTCTCAAGTTCATGTCCACCAACCGAACTGCGTACAACAAGGATGAAAAGATGCAAGCCAGACTGCGCGACCTGAACGGCGCGTTGGAACGGGAAGCAGCAAAGAGCAAGAAGGCAGCATAGGGAAAACCAGGAGACTGATCCCACTGAAGCAAATTTTACCGGTAGCGCGGCCCCAGTAGGAACAGGCGCAGAACCCGCAAGGATACCTCTGCTGTCTGCCACCGATGGATACCCCAAGCAAACGGATTGATTTTTCACTCAATCGTTTTCAAGGAGATTTATCATGGCAGACACTGCCTTTCAAATTCAATACCGCCAGGAGTTCGTCCAGGCATTCGAACAGCACCAGTCACTGCTGCGCGAGTGCGTGACAACTGAAGCAGTCATCAAGGGTCAGCAAGCTGTCTTTCTGGTTGCTGGTTCCGGTGCTGCGACTGCGGTCTCGCGTGGTGTGAACGGACGCATTCCGGCGCGTGGCGATTCCCTGACGCAGAACACCTGCACCTTGCAGGAATGGCACGATCTGGTTCGCAAGACCGGTTTCAACGTCTTCGCGTCCCAGGGCAATCAACGTGCGGTCATGCAGATGACCACCCTCGCCGTTCTGAACCGCAAGATCGATGACCTGATCGTCACCGAACTCGCAACCGGATCGGTGGCAATCGGCACGGCAGCAGTCACGATTCCCAACGTGTCCCTCTTCCAGAATGCGCGTGTGAAACTGAGCAACGCCGCAGTGCCGTGGGACAGCAATGTCACCCTGCTCTGCCAGCCCAGCTTCCTGGCGTACCTGGAGCAAGCACCGGAGTTCGCGAATGCCCAATGGGTTGACATGCGGCCCTATGCCGGCGCGGAGAACCCGTCCTGGAAAGACAAGCCGATGGCATACCGGTGGAGGAACTGCCTCATCGTCGAACACCCCAACCTCCCAGGCAAGGGTACGACGAGTGAGACTTCGTTCCTGTTCCACAAGTCGGCAATCGGACACGCAATGGACACTGCGGGTCTGCAATCGCCGGTGGGATACGACGAAGAGCAGGACTACTCCTGGGCGAGGGCATCTGCCTTCATGGGCGCGAAACTGTTGCAGAACACCGGCGTGGTTGTCATCACGCACGATGGTTCCGCATACGCCTAATCCATCAACCATCATCTGATCAAGGAGATCAATCATGGCTTACAACGGCTCAACTGCGGCAAGTTCCATTGCCAACCCTCCCGTCCTGATGTTTGGGACCAATGCTTCGGTGGATCAACGCATCCCTGGTTCCGGCACAACCGGCTCGACCATTTACATGAACAATGCGTACAAAGCCTCAACGTCTGTCTATTCGGAGGGTCGCGCCTTCGGTGGGCAACTGTGGGGGTACTGGTCAACCGACAACACCACCGCAATCGCATCGTCCGGTTACTTCTCGGATGCTGGTCCCTTGGGCATGCGCCCTGGTGACATGATTCTGGCGGTGGGTTCTTCCGGTGGCGCAGGGACGGTGATCACCCGTCTGCTGACCATCAGCAACATCAGCACCAGTGGGGCGGCAGCAATGTCCTCTGCCGGTGGTGGTGGCTGGAGTCCGACAACCTAAAGGTTGCCGCCTTACCCCAGGCCGGCGCACAGACCGGTCTGGGGCTTTTTTAATCCTTCTGAGGAGAAGCACATGGATGAGCAGCAAAAAATGACACCGGCTCAAGAGATTCAGATGCGGCGCAGGATGACTGAGGAGCAAGCGAAAACTGCTCATGCAGACACTGCTGCTGCCGCGCAACGACACCAGGGCGCGATGGACGATCTCAAGCAGATCGAAAGACGTTCCCCGATCATTCACCCCACCCGCATGAAGCTTGCCGAGAACGAACGGCAGGACTGGATCGTGAATGCGGAACTCTCGCACACCGTCGAAGACCTGACGAACCCAGGGTACTGGGCGCACATGGCGGCGCAACTGCAACCATACGATCACATCGAGGTTCGCGCAGAAGACGGTTCATGGATCGCGAACCTGATTGTGATCCAGGTGGATCGTTCCTGGGCGAAGGTGATGATGGTTTCGAAGTACGACCTACTCGACACCGAGGTTCTGCCGTCGAGCGTGGCGAAGCACAAGGTCGAGTGGAAGGGACCGCAGCATCGATTTGCGGTGATCCGGCTGGCAGATCAAGTGGTGGTCAGGAACGGTTTCCAGACCAAGGACGAAGCGAACGGATGGATGCGGGAACATGAAAAAGTGATCTCCGCGCCACACTGAGAGGTGACACATGGCTGATCGGCTGGAAGTCTACAACACGGCACTGCTGCTATGCGGCGAACGGTCCCTATCGAGCCTCTCAGAAGACCGTGAGCCTCGCCGGAACCTCGATCAGGCATGGAACGGTGGTGCGGTGAACAAGTGCCTGGAGGAGGGGCAGTGGCGGTTTGCGATGAGGACTGTGCAGATCGACTATGACCCGTCCATCGAGCCGGATTTCGGCTACAGGCGCGTGTTCAACAAACCTGATGACTGGGTTGCCACCAGTGCGGTGTGTTCCGATGAGTATTTCAGTGCGCCACTGACTGCGTACACCGATGAGGGTGATCAGTGGTACTCAGACCTCGACACGATCTACCTGAAGTACATCAGCAACGATGAGGACTGGGGGATGAACATGGGGAAATGGCCCCAGTCATTCGCGGACTTCGTTTCGGCGCACCTTGCCTCTCGCGTCATAATGAAAATCGCGGACTCCGAGGACAAGCTGAAGCTGATCCTCCAAACCAGGGAACGGTTCAAGCGGGACGCGAAGAATGCTGCCGCAATGGCTGAACCGACAAAGTTCCCTGCCAAAGGAACCTGGAGCAGGGCGAGGACATACGGAAGCAGTCGCAGGGACGGTGGGAATACCAATGGCAGCTTGATCGGGTAGCTATGTCGCGACAACAACGGGCACTTGTATCTTTCAACCGAGGGTTGGTGTCACGTTTCGGCGTTGCTCGATCAGACATCAAGCGGATTGCGCTATCGGCAGAGACCCAGACGAACTGGATTCCCAGGGTTCTTGGGTCCATGTCGATACGTCCTGGCCTTGAGCATCTTGGGTCGGTCAAATCGAATGCGCCGGCGCGGATGATCCCGTTCGTTTTCGCAGTAGACGATTCTGCCATTCTGGAGTTCACGGACTCGATCCTTCGTTTTTGGATCGAGGATTCGTTGCTCACCAGACCCTATGTCGCGACCACCATTGGCGAACTGTCCACCTACACAAACAACAGTGAGTCTGGTGGGACCGTGGGTGGTGGTCTGAACTTGGTGATCACTGGGACCGGAACGAATGCGGGGATCGCAGACCGGTTGGTGAATTGCAGCAGCATAGGTGTTCAACATGCACTGCGTGTGACCGTGACGCACGGTCCCGTCTTGTTTCGCGTTGGCTCGACCCAGGGCAACGATGACTTGGTCAGTGAGGCAACATTAAAGACTGGGACGCATAGCATCACGTTCACTCCCACTACGGTACAGTTCTCTGTGCGGTTCCTGTCGCGCCTGGAGTATTCGGTCACGGTAACCCGTTGCGCCATTGAGGCGGCAGGGATCGTTGAACTTCCAACTCCCTACACAGTGGACTATCTGCCTTACATCAGGACAGACAGCACTGGTGATGTGATCTTTATCGCCACCGCAGACTTCCAGCAGAGGATGATCGAGCGCAGGGCAGACGGTTCCTGGTCGATTGTCCTCTACGCACCAGATGATGGTCCTTTCGGTTTCATCAACACCTCCCCAATCACGTTGACCCCGTCTGCGTTGAGCGGGAACATCACGTTGACGGCAAGCAAGGCACTGTTCTACTCCACCGATGTGGGGCGTTTGTACCAGATCACATCAGAGTCTCAGCGTGTCAACGGGAACACCGCAAGCGCACCTCCTGCTGCTGGAGACTTCACCGATCCACTGTTGGTGCAAGGTGTTGGAACAGACAGGACGATCACGATCACTGTTGCTGGGTTGACTGCCTCAACCGTGCAGTTGCAACGCAGTTTTGGAGACACCAGCAACTGGGCAGACACACCGGACTCCACGTTCACTGTCGATGGTTCGTATTCGTATGCGGACACCTACGACAACCAGATCGTCTACTACCGGATCGGCGTTAAGCAAGCCGATTATGGTGGCGCGGATGACATCGATTATGAGATCAGCTATCCGACAGGGTCGATCACGGGGATCGTCCGTGTCACCGCATACACATCAAGCACATCAGTCACTGCGGAGGTGTTGACATCCCTTGGTGATGTGGTTGCAACGGACCTGTGGAAAGAGGGTCACTGGTCCGACACATCCGGCTGGCCCAGTGGTGTGGCACTGCATGAGGCGCGTTGCTGGTGGTCAGGCAAGGCAAGAATCTGGGGGTCGGTGGCAGGAGCATTCGATTCTCACGATGAAGACACGTTGGGAGATTCCGGCCCCATCAACCGCGCCCTGGTTGGTGCGGTGGATTCAATTACCTGGATGTGTTCCAACCAACGGTTGATGATCGGCACTGCGAGTGCAGAACTGTCTGCACGGTCATCGAGTCTTGATGAGCCATTGACTCCGACATCGTTCAACGTGAAATCCACATCAACGCATGGCAGTGCGAATGTCACTGCCATCAAGATTGACCATTCGGTGGTGTTCGCGCAGAGGAACGGGAACAAGTTGTACAAGATGGATTACAACATCCAGAAGTACGACTACGAGTCAGGCGACCTGTGCAACATCATCCCTGAGATCGGGTATCCAGGCATTGTGCGGATGTCGATCCAACGGCAACCTGACACCCGCATTCACTGCGTCCTGGCAGACGGCACAGTCGCAATGCTTGTGACAGATGCTGCTGAAGAGGTGAATGCCTGGATCAAGATTGAGACCGATGGTGACATAGAGGATGTGATTGTCATGCCTGGGCAGTTGGGGCAGATTGATGACCTCACCTACTATGTTGTGAAGCGCAGCATTAACGGGGTGACGGTGCGCTACCTGGAGAAGATGGCGCAGAGTACGGAGTGTGCCGGCGACACGGTCTGCAAGCTTGCGGATTCATTCATTCATGTGACCCAGGCATCCTCGACAACGGTCAATGGTCTTGGTCACCTGGAGGGGAAGAACGTCTGCGTCTGGGCTGATGGGGTTGATGTCGGAACGGCAGACGATTACACCCAGTCCTACACGGTGTCCGGTGGGTCTATCACCCTGGCAACTGCGGCGACCAACATCGTGGTTGGACTGCCATATTCGGCAGAGTTCTACTCGATGAAGCTTGGGTCTCCAACCCAGAACGCACAAACCGTTCTCAACAAGCACAAGACCATCAACCACATTGGTCTGGTGATGGCAGACACGCACCCCAAGGGACTGCGCTACGGGCAGAGTGAAGACATCCTTGATGTGATGCCTGGGGAAGAGCAGAGCAAGCCTGTTGATCCAGATGCCATCTGGACTGCCTACGATGAGACAACGATTGAATTCCCAGGTTCCTGGGGGACCGAGGCGCGGATATATCTTGTTGCTCAAGCACCAAGACCTTGCACCATGCTTGCGGTGAGCATAGATATGGAGGTTTCATAATGATAGAAGCAGCAGCAGGGGGCATGGGGGGGTGGACATCCTTCCTTCCTGCCGCATTCACGATCCTGAAGTCTATAAATGGGACTCAAGCAAACAACATGCAGTTCGCCGGTCAGATGGCGGCGGCGCAGCAAGGTCAGCAAGTTGCGGCTTTTGGTAGAGACCAGAAGTACCAGTATGCCGGTCAAATGGAAGCAATTGGTCAGAGGGCAAACATCGATGTCCAACGCACAGCAGACTACCTCCTGTCATCCCAGGCAGCGAAGATCGGCGCGAGTGCGACCTACGGGGCAGACCTTGCAGTGCAACGCGCCAGGATCATTGCGGAAGCAGCCTATCAAGGCCAGCAAAAGCAGTGGGGTTACGAGGAACAGGCGCGTCAAACGAGGCTGAAGGGTGACCTGGATGTGTGGACTGCCGACACACGGGCGCAGCAAGTCGCTCAAAGTAGAGGGTCTGTGGACATGGCGAACATGGGGTTGCTGGCGAATGCCGGCGCGACCCTGTTTGAGAAGTACAACACATTCGGATCGCCCAGCAGTGGTGGGGGCGTGAAGGGTGGTGGCATGTCGCCAAATAGTGCCGGTGATGTTCCGGTGTTTAGCTAGGTGACCAAATGGCAACCTCCCTCCCCAGTGAACTTGATGTAGGAAGACGGTCTGATCCGAACCCTGCTGGCCCAGTGTCGATGGAAGCACCTGGGACGCAGGGGTACGACATTCGGGCGCAGAACACCCAGAAGTTCGCCAACTCGATGGGCATGGTGGCTGATGAACTGTACAAGGCACGGGAGGACTGGGCGACAGTCAACGCCAACGATGCCCTGAACAAGCTTGGCGAGAAACTGGACTTGGCAAAGAACAATCCAGAGAACACTGGATGGGGGCAGCAGGAACGTCAGAAAGCTGCCGATCCAAAGTTCTTCGACACCACTGTCGAACAGTTTGGTGGCATTCACAAGAGTGTAGAAGACACGATCACCGATCCATTGGTAAAGCAAAAGTTTCAGCAGAGGGCGCAAGGCATGATGATGATGCAGAAGGCAAAGGTGCTGGAGCATCAAGCCTCTGAGCGCAGCAAGTGGGACATCGATGTGATGAACACCACTGTGAGCCGCAACCTGAAGACGATCAACACGCTTGATGTCGCGAGTCCTACATTCGCCTCGACCTACAAGACGGCAGTGGCTGATGCGGAGAACGCAGTCGGGACGTACATGCAGAACCGTGTGAAAAACGATGCAGAGGGTCTGCAATACATCACTGAGGCAACGCAGAACGTCAGGGATCAATTCGGGACCGCACTGCTGACGAAGGTAATCGATGAGAACCGTCCAGATATTGCGAAGGCAATGTGGGAAGGGACATATCGGTCAGACCTTCCGGCATTCAAGGAAGTTCTGAGCGCGAAAGAGAGGCAGCAACTCGCGCCCAGGATCGAGCATGCCTATGTGACCTTCGATGTGGCGCAGAAGGTCGAGGGGTTCCTCCAGCCTATTGTCTCGACCTACCAGTCGAGCAAGGCATCGAATGCCGAGGTTGTTCTTGGCAACATGCCGATGCCAACCAGGACCAGCACCAAGGTCACTGTGGACTCGATCATTGGCAACGTGCTGAAGCGTGAGGGGTCGGCATATGTCCCTGATGACAACGGGCAAGGCCCATCGAGATACGGGATCACCGGAAAGAACAACCCAGAGGCTGGAGACATTTCCAAGCTTACCGAGGAGGGTGCGCGAGAGGTCTACAAGAGCAAGTACTGGAAGCAGATCAATGGTGATGCGCTACTGCAAAGCAATCCCGCCTTCGCGATTGCCGCAATGGACACCATCGTGAACTTCAACCCAGTTCTGGCGAAGCGCATGATCGATCAGGCGAACGGAGACCCCGCAGCACTGCTAACTGCGCGTGAGGCGGCATACCGCAGTATTGCCTCGACAGAACGATTGGCGAAGTACCTCCCAGGCTGGCTCAACCGCAATGCCCAGGTTGCCGATGAGGTGCAGAGTGTTGGTGACATTGCGCGTTCCTCGCAGACCAATAGCCTGTACTCGCAGACCGGTCAACGCAGAACCCTGGCGGCGCAAAGCGAAGCACTCGCGGATACCGTCGAGAAGTTCATCATCGACAACAAGATTCCACCGGACAAGGCAGAACTGTATCGGTCAAAGGCAATGACTCGACTGAGCGGTTTGGTTGCCATCGAGTCTGCCCAGCAAAATCAGGCAGCAGGAAACCTCCTGACCAGAATCCTGGAGAAGGGTTACTCAAGCATTGATCAGGTCAAGGCAGACCCTGAAGCAGTGCAGTGGTTCAAGCAGATCGACCCAACGCAGCAGTGGCACATGAACTCGATCCTGACAGGAAACCGCAACAAGGGAAACGAGGACACCAACTTTACCACTTCGCCTGGGTATCACGATCTGTTCAAGGATGTGATGGACGGCAAGGTTAAGGACATGACGCAACTGACCTCGCGCCTGGGATACGGTCAGGTCGGTCTTCACTACTTCCCGTTCTTCAACAAGCTGATCGAAGACCGCAAGACTGGGCATGACATCATCTACAAGGAACTGGATCAGCAGACAAGGACAATCCTCTCGCAGTGGAAAGCGAATCCGATGTGGTCAACGCCGGCAATGATCGAGAAGATGGGGTTTCAGTTGGAGAAGTGGCAACAGGGTGTGCAAACGAAGATCACCGAGGCGAATGCGCTACCACAGGCGCAACGCGACAATGCAGTGCGAGATATGTTCGATGTCAAATCTCCGAACTATGTTGGGTATGGTGGACCCTTCGAAAGGGCGTACAGACCAGATGCTGAGACTATCGCGCAGACAGCAACAAAGTACAT
>Ga0114969_10001932_pt1 | contig 17253 bp, 13 predicted proteins | sample M_130807_MF_Meta_FD_87316 | JGI IMG/M metagenome (GOLD analysis project Ga0114969, IMG submission 87316) | Freshwater microbial communities from Lake Montjoie, Canada to study carbon cycling - M_130807_MF_MetaG | ecosystem: Environmental > Aquatic > Freshwater > Lake | place: Lake Montjoie...
CTCAGCGCAGCACCGTGCGGAGCGCCGCGAGCACGAGGTCCACGTTGCGCACCGAGGAACCGTGGCCCATCAGACCGATGCGCCACGCCTTGCCGGCCATGGGTCCCAGACCCGCGCCGATCTCGATGCCGTATTCCTCGAGCAACCGCCGCCGCACGCCGGCATCGTCCGCACCCGCGGGGATGTGGATGCAGTTGAGCGTGGCGAGCGAACGGGCCGGCACGTACCGGATGCCCATGGCCTCGAGACCCGCGCGCAGCCGTTGGTGCATCGCGGCGTGCCGCGCGATCCTCGCGTCGAGACCTTCTTCCAGCACGATGGCCAGCGCCTCGTGCAGCGCGTAGGTCATGTTGATCGGCGCGGTGTGGTGATACACCCGGCCCCCGCCGCCGCCGGTGTAGTATTTCCGGAGCATGCTGACGTCGAGATACCACGACTGCGGCTTGGTCTTCCGGGCGTCGAAGCGGGCCAACGCGCGATCCCCGAAGCTCACCGGCGAAAGGCCGGGCGGACAGCTCAGGCATTTCTGGGTGCCGCTGTAGATGGCGTCGATGCCCCAGTCGTCCACCCGCAGTTCATGGCCGCCGAGACTGGTCACCGCGTCGACCACCAGCAACGCGCCGTGGCCATGGACCAACTCCGCGAGACCCTCGAGTGGTTGGTGCGCCCCGGTGCTGGTTTCGGCGTGGACGATGCCGACGAGTTTCGTCTTGGGATGCCGTTCGAGCGTCGTTCGGATCTGGTCGAGGGTGAAGACGTCGCCCCAAGTGGCCTCGAGGGCGTGGACCGTGGCGCCGCAGCGTTCCATGACGTCCTTCATCCGGCTGCCGAACACGCCGTTGACGCACACGATCACCTCGTCGCCGGGTTCGATGAGGTTGACCGCGACACACTCCATGCCGGCCATGCCGGTGCCACTGACCGGGAAGGTGAGGGCGTTCCGGGTCCGGAACACCTGGCGGAGCTTCTCGCAGGCATCGTCCATGATGGCGAGGTACTGCGGGTCGAGGTGGCCGAGGGTGGGTGCGGCCATGGCGCGCAGCACGCGCTGCGGCACCGGGCTGGGACCGGGTCCGAGCAAGATGCGCTCTGCGGGAACGAACTGGGATGACGGGCTCATGACGGGAGTGCGATGTTCGGACGGTGGAAAGCTGGGGCGTCAATATCCCCCGACCCACCCAGCGTCAAAAGCAAACCGTCCACCGGCCCGAGGTTGAGCCGACTGGACCCGAGGGAGGAGGCTGCCGTGATCGGTCATCGCGAGTCGGCGGAACCACGATGGCCCAATGGGCCGGATCCACCCTTCCAGTCTGAAATGCGGCGCGTTGCGGCCCGGCTGCCTCCGGATGGCCGGCCAGTCCGGGCGGCGCACCGCCGGAAGATGGTCGAGGTGGTGGGCCCAGCAGGATTCGAACCTGCAACCAAGGGATTATGAGTCCCCTGCTCTGACCATTGAGCTATGGGCCCGCCGGATCCCGTCCGTGAGTCGCCGAGTACACCGTCCGCGACCGACGCTGGCAACCCCGGCATGCGGAACCAACGGGGTCGTATCTGTACATTGGACAATGCCGGCCTCGTCTTCGTCCTGGACTTGCTGCCTTCGGAGCCCCGCGTTCAAGGACGACACCCCGCGAGCGCTTCGGCTCCGCGGGGACGTCGCGAATCGGCCCATTTCCGCGTCCGGATTTGTCCAATGTACCGATACGACCCCAGGGAGGCTTTGAACTGGCAAAGATTTCCAGGGCTCACCGAGTATCCACCCGAAGCGCGGCGGCAGGCGACAGACCCATGATTCGTTCCCCGATGATCCAACTCCACGGCGCAGCGCTGTTGGGACTGACGCTTGGTGTCGCCTGCGCGGGGACGATCGATCGGGCCGTGGCCTCGCCCGCGAGCCCGGACGCGCCCGATCCGCGCATCGTCAAAGCCGCCGACCATTGGTCGTTCAAGGAATTGAAACGGCCCGTACCGCCCGACATCGGGAGTCGTTGGGTAGTGTCGCCCGTCGATGCGTTCATTCTGGAGAAGCTCCAGCAGTCCGGGCTGCAGCCGGCTCCGCCGGCGTCGAAGGAAGCGCTGCTCCGGCGCGTCTCGTTCGATCTTTCCGGCCTGCCCCCCACTCCCGGGGAGATCGCTGCCTTCGCGAGCGATGCCCGCGCGGATGCGTTCGAGAGGGTGGTCGATCGGTTGCTGGCTTCGCCCGCGCATGGCGAGCGCTGGGCACGCCGTTGGCTGGACGTGGTGCGCTATGCCGACTCGGGCGGCTACGAAACGGACATCTTCTACGAGCAGGCATGGCGCTACCGCGACTACGTCGTCCGCAGCTTCAACGGGGACAAACCCTACGACCGGTTTCTGATGGAACAGGTTGCCGGCGACGAACTCTGGCCCGAGCGGGGCGAGGCGATGCAGGAAGCCGTGGCGGTGTGGACGTTGGGGGAGTGGCCCAACGCGCTCGATGCGTATCCGGAGATGCTGGAGTATGTGCGGCGCACGGACCAAGTAAGCACGCTCGGCGAGGCAACTCTGGGTCTAACGCTGGGGTGTGCGAATTGCCACGACCACAAGTACGACCCCGTCGGCCAGCGCGATTACTTTGGCCTCGAGGCGATCTTCGCCGCGAGCGAGACGTGGAACCGGAACACCCAATCCAAAGCCTGGGGCAAGGGCGAGCGGACCGCGTATCGCGCCATGCGTCACCCGGAGAAGCCGGTCGACATTCACCTTCTGACGCGCGGCGAACTGACCCGGCCCACCCAGCGCATCGCGCCGGCCTTGCCCGGGTTTCTGCCCGGTGGCGGCGCGCTCCCGGGCGGACCGGACGAAGCCAAACACCGGCGCGCCCAACTCGCGCGCTGGCTGGTATCGGCGAGGAACCCGCTGCCCGCACGGGTCATGGCGAATCGCGTCTGGCAGTGGCACTTCGGTCAGGCGCTCGCGCCCACGCCGAATGATCTCGGAACGCAAGGCGCACGGCCGTCGCATCCGGCACTGCTCGACTGGTTGGCGTCGGAACTCGTCGGGAACGGATGGAGCCTGAAGAAGCTGCACCGAACGATCCTGCTGTCGTCCACGTACCGGCAGTCTGCCGTGCGCGAGCCACGGGCCGTGGCGGCGGATCCGCAGGATCGCCTGTTGGCGGGATTTCCGCGACGGCGTCTGGAAGCCGAGGAAGTGTGGGATTCTCTGCATGCGGCGGCCGGGACACTCGACCGGAGGCAGTTCGGGCCGCCCTTCGTGCCGCGGCTTTCCGCGGAGGAATTGCAGGGCATGTACGACCTCGAGAACAAACGGGAGCTGAAATGGCCCGTCACCCCGGAGCAAGGCCGCCGGGCGATCTATATCCTGAGCCGTCGTTCGTTTCGATTCCCGTTCTTCGAGGCGTTCGATCCCCCGAACACGGCCGCGAGCTGTCCCCTCCGGCAGACCACCACCGTCCCGTCCCAAGCGTTGACGCTGTTGAACAGCGGCATGGTTGGCGAGCAAGCACGGGTGATGGCGCGACGCCTCGCCCGCGATACGGCAGGGAACGTTGAATCGTTCGTGAAACAGGTCTGGTTGCTCGCGTACGGCCGCACGGCGACCGGGGACGAGTTGCGGCTGTCGCGGGATTTCATCGCCGCGGCGGAATCCGCGCACGCGAAGGGCGGGCAAGCGGACGCGCGCGGCGAGGCGCTGAACGAATTCTGCCTGGCCATCGTGAACGCGAGCGAATTCATCTACTCCGACTGAGGCTCCCGGACATGATCAAGCCCCCGAACATTTCGCGAAGGGATTTCCTGCACCGGGCCGGAATGGGCATTGGCTCGCTGGCGCTGCTGGATTTGATGGATCGCGAGGCACGGGCCGGGGGCAACCTGCTGGCGCCCGTCGTGCCCCATCATGCCCCGCGGGCCCGGGCGGTCATCTCCCTGTTCATGCATGGCGGCCCGAGCCAGGTGGACACGTTCGATCCCAAGCCGTTGCTGGCGCGCCATGCGGGACGGCCGCTGCCGGCGAGCTTCGCGAACCTGAACCTCGAGTTCACCAAGACCAGCACGGCCAAGGTGCTCGCGAGCAGGCGCACCTTCCGGCGATGCGGGAACTCGGGCCTCGAGATGTCGGACATCTTCGAGCACCTGCCCGGCGTCGCGGACGAAATGGCCGTGATCCGGAGCTGCCATCATACCGAGTTCAACCATGCTCCCGCGCTCTATCTGGCGCACTCGGGCGCGCGCCTGATGGGTCGCCCGAGCCTTGGGGCATGGGCCATGTATGGTCTGGGTTCCGCGACGGAAAATCTCCCGGGTTATGTGGTGATGCGGGACGGTCCCTTGAAAGGCGGACCCATGACCTACGGCAACGGGTTCCTGCCGGCGGTCTATTCCCCCACGGAGTTGCGCCCGAGCGGCGCGCCGATCCTATACCTCGACAAGCAGGGCACGACCGGCGCGGACGACCAGCGGCGCGTTCTCGATTTCTCCCAGGAACTCAACCGCCGGCATCTCGCCGGGCGAACCGAGGACGGCAATCTCGCCGCGCGCATCGCCGCCTACGAACTCGCCTATCGCATGCAGTCCGCCGCGCCCGAGGCCGTCGACCTCCGCAAGGAACCCGCCGGCGTGCAGGCGCTTTACGGTCTGGACAACGACGTCACCCGCCCATTCGGCACGCAATGCCTCAACGCCCGCCGTTTGGTCGAGCGGGGCGTCCGATTCGTCCAACTCTACCATGGCGGCGGTGGCGACGGTTGGGACACTCACGGGTCCAACGACTCCAAACACGTCCGCAACGGGCGGCAAATCGACAAACCCATCGCCGGACTGATCGCCGATCTGAAGGCGCGCGGTCTCCTTGATTCCACCCTGGTCGTCTGGGGCGGGGAATTTGGACGCACGCCGACCTCCGAAGGCTCCGATGGACGCGACCACAGCCCCTACGGCTATTCCGTCTGGATGGCGGGCGGCGGCATCAAGGGAGGCACCGTCTTCGGGGCGACCGACGATTTCGGATTCAAAGCGGTGGAAAACCCGGTCCAAGTGCGGGACCTGCACGCGACCATCCTGCATCTGCTCGGCCTGCAGCACGACAAGCTGACCTTCTACTTCCAGGGCCTCGAACAAAGGCTGACGCAAATCGACGGCGAGAGCCGCGTCATCAAGGAGATTCTGGCATAGGCACGGGACCGGTTCCCGGAGACCCAAAGAACCGTCCGGGGTCGGTCCTCGTTTCCGAGACGGCACGGAAGTCGGGGACAAGATCGTGCCATGCCGGAGCGAAAACCGCATGCCGCCCGAACCGACGCGGCGCGGGTATAGCGAGCCGTGGCCTTCGGGACATTTCGGTGTGGCAAACCCCGAAAACCCTCGGGATGCTCGCAGGGAGATGGATACACCGAGAAACACCGTCGAGACGACCAAGGTTCGGGTGAACGAAAACGGGGCGTCGAAAGGCTGGTTGGGGGACAACCAGCGGTGGTGGTTCGACCCTTCATTTGCCCACGCGTTTTCCATCTTCGATCTGGACTCGTTCTACGACGCGACATACTTCGCCGAGGATCATGTCCGCCCGGAAACCGTGACGCGCTACGTGGACCATGTGCTGGCCTTTGGCGCCGAACTTCTGGGGCGTCCCGTCACCTCGGTGCTGGAAGCTGGATGTGCCGGCGGTTGGTTCACGGAGGAACTCATCCGGCGCCAGATCGACGTCGTTGCCATCGAGGGGACTCAAAGCGGTTACGACAGGACCGTGGCACGCGGCGTTCCGCGATCGCGCGTCATCCGTCACGACTTGCGGCAACCGCTGGCGCTCGGCAGGCAATTCGACATGGCGCTGTGCACCGAGGTGGCCGAACACATCGAGTGCCCATTCTCCAGCCAACTGGTCCAGAATCTCGTGAATCATTCGCAGTTGGTGTGGTTTTCTTTCGAAGAGCCGAGCACCAACGACGCGCATTACCATCACAGCAACGAACAGCCCGAGCTTTTCTGGATCAATTTGTTCCGGTTTTACGGCTACCGGATGCGGCGGTTGCCCGTGGAAGTCACGCGGGCCATCGAAGACCGGGGGCGCATGATCTTTTGCGGCCCGGTGGCGGCCCCTTCGATCCCGGAGGACTGGAGCGCGGCGATCACCACCGGTCTCGGGGGCGCCAATCGCCAGTCGCAGGTGCCACCGACGCCTCCGCTGTGGCGGCGGATCGCCCGCAATGTCGTGCCACCCGGGTTGGTGAAGTTGGCCCGAAGCCTTCGAAATTAGAGGATCGACGACCCGGGCGGGCAGTCCTTGCTTGCAGGCGTCTTTCGGGGGTCCGGCTTCGCCGGCGGAGGGGAGCCCACCAGGGGCTTTCCCACGGCAGGCGGTTGCCCCTGGACCGCCCAATCCGGAAAAAACCGTCGCGCCCAAACTCGTTTCCGGATAGCAGGCACTGGATGGTTTCGGTTTCCCATCCACCGCGAAGCACCTGGAGCCCGACAATATGTCCGGCTATCAGGGCAACGCCATGGGGGAAGGTCACCCTGCACGTACCGTATTGGGCCCGGTCAAGGGCCACGTCACCTCCGTGAAATGCATCCATCACCCTGACAGCGATCCGAACGACGTTCGCGACGACATGGCCCGGCGGGTGCATCGCGAGGATGATGCCGGGGCGTTGACGGGACCGATCGGCCGCAAACCCCCGTCGGGCGTTGACCCTTTCTACCGGGCGACGGGACCGGGCTTTGTTGCGTGGAGAATCATGGACACGGGGCGACCGGGTTTGCGTTTAAGTCCGGGTGGCCGCCCGCGATCGTCCCGCCCGCATTTACCATGAAACGAGGTTTCACTCTGATCGAACTGTTGGTGGTGATTGCCATCGTCGCGATTCTCGCGGGCATGCTCCTGCCGGTGCTCGGCAAGGCGAAGGCCAAGGGCGTGGGCATCCAATGCATGTCCAACAACCGGCAACTTGCCCTGGCATGGTTCATGTATGCCGACGGCAACAACGAGGCGCTCGCCACCAACGTCCCCGGGAACCCGGACCCCCTGGGGCCCAAGGGGAGTTGGTGCGACGGTTGGCTGAACTGGGACGCCAACAACCGGGACAACACCAACACGCTGCTCGTCACCAAGGCCAAGCTCGGACCCTATGTCAACGGCTCGAGCGGGATCTATAAGTGTCCGGCGGACACCGCCCCCTGTGTCCAGAACGGCCGGAAGGTGGCCCGGGTGCGGAGCAACTCCATGAATGCCTTTCTGGAAGGCTACGGTTTTTCCAGGACGCGGAAGTCCGCCTGGTATCCCGACTATCTTGGCTACAACACCATGGCCGATGTCAGCGGATCGCTCCCCGGCCCGGCCAACCTGTTCGTCACGGCGGACGAGCATCCCGACAACATCGACGACGCGTGGTTGATCGCGATCAACCCGGGCAACCCGGACACGTGGTTCAATCTTCCCGCCAGTTACCACAACGGAGCGGCGGGATTCACTTTTGCCGACGGTCATTCGGAGATCCACAAGTGGCTCGAGAGCGGCACGATCAAGCCTTCGACGCGGATCTGGCGCGGTGGCGAGTGGAATCCGGCGCCCAAGAGTCGGGACGTCCAATGGACGCAATCCCATTCCACGGCGCCCGTGAAGAGTCTTTGAGCCCGCGAGGCGCCGGGCATGAGTCCCGGGTTCGGCTCCGGTGATTGCCACTGCCGGGTCCCCGCGGGATCTGGGTTCGCGGTGGCGGCACGGGCGGTCGCAAGGACCGGCGCCTTTCCCGGTTTTCCCGGCCGGGCGCGTTTCGGTCCCGCATGCGCTACGAGGCCCAATCCTGGATCACCTTCGGGGGAAAGGCCGCGCGCAGCGCGTTGAGGACGGCGAGCACGTCGATGACTTCCTGGCAGATGGCCCCGCCCACGGGATTGAGATGCCCGGTGGCGGCGAATCCCATGCCGATGACGCTCAGGATCATGCCGCCCACCGCGCTCTGGAGGGCGATGGCCCGCATCCTCCGGCTGATGTGCATGAATTCGTCCACTTTCTCGAGGGCGTTGTCCATGACCACGACGCCGGCCGCTTCCGCGGTCACGTCGCTGTTTTGCCCGATGGCCATGCCGACGGTGGCCGCCATCATGGCCGGGGCGTCGTTGATGCCGTCGCCCACATACAGCGTTTTGGCGGCGAGCGTCTCCACGCGCACGATCGCCAGCTTTTCCTCCGGGCTCTTCTGGGCCTGGATCTCGGTGATGCCCACTTCCTCGGCGAGGTAACGCACCTCGGACTCGCGGTCGCCGGACAGGATCATCACGCGCTTGAATTGGTGTTTTGGGCCGAGATGCCGCACGAACGAACGGCTTTCGACCCGCGGCGCGTCGCGGAATCGGAGCGCCCCGGCATGGCGCCCATCGACGGCCACCATGCATTCGAGACCGGCCGCCAGGGGAGGAAGCTGGTCGGCGGTCGCGATGCCCCTCGCGATCAACTGGCTGCGGCTGGTGACCTGCAACCGATGGCCGGAGACGGTTCCGAGCAGGCCATGACCGGGCTTTTCCCCGACCTCGGTGGCCTCGGGGAGCACGATTCCCTCCGCGGTCGCCGCGGCAAGGATCGCGCGCGCCAGGGGATGCTTCGAATAGCGTTCCAGACTCGCCACGAGCGTCAGGACCTCCCGGCGTTCGAAGCCGGGGGCAAGGAGCAGTTCGGTCAATTTGGGCTCGCCGTAGGTCAATGTCCCGGTCTTGTCGAAGATCGCGGTGCGGCAGCCCGCGATCTGTTCGAGCACGACCGGGCTCTTGACGATGATGGCGCGGCGGGCGCAGAGGGAGATGGAGCCGATGATGGCGATCGGGATGGCCAGCAGGAGGGGGCAGGGCGTGGCGATGACCAGCACCGCGAGGAAGCGGATGGATTCGCCGCTGGCGAACCACGCCAACAGACCCACGACCAGCGCCACGGGCGTGTAGACCGCGCCGAGCCGGTCGCCCAAGCGCTGCAACCGTGGCCGGGTGGCCTCGGATTCGCGCATGACCTCCATGATCTTCGCATAGCGCGAATCCGCGGCGCGCTGGGTCGTGCGGATGACCAGCACCGATTCGCCGTTGATGGCGCCCGAGATCACCCCCGAGCCGGAAGTCTTGTCGATTTGGAACGGCTCGCCGGTCAGGTAGGACTCGTCCATCGTGCTGTGGCCTTCGGTGACCACGCCGTCGGCGGGGCAGATCTCGTGCGGGTGGACCACCAGGATGTCGCCCACGGCGATCTCGGCGAGCGCCACGTCCGCGATCTCCGTCCCGTTCCTCCGGTGGGCGATGGACGGCATGCGTTTCGCCAGCGCCGCCAGGACCGATGAGGCGCTGCGCAGTGCATAATTCTCCAGCGCCTCGCCGCCGGACAACATCAGCACGATGATCGTGCCGGCGAGATGTTCCCCCAGCAGGACGGAGGTCACGATGGAAATGCCGCCCAGAAGGTCGGATCCGAACTCGCGCCTCAGGAGTTTCCGGAAGAGATCGTAGAGGAACGGCAGGCCGCCGAGAACCAACGTGGCCAGCAATGGGAGCCGTTGGATGTCCGGCGCCGCGTGCAGGGCAAGGCGGAGCAACAGGTGCGCGGCGATGCCCAGGACGGCAATCGCCGCGATGACCGTGCTCTTGCGATGCCAGAGCTTGGCCAGCAATTCGCCGGGGCCGTCCGGCACTTTGGTCGGGCCGGGGTGGGGCGTCCTGTCGGTCGGGGTGTCCAAGGGGGTGTTCATCGTTCGGCGTCGGCGCCAGCACTCTCCCTCCGGGCGGTCATGGGTTCAACTGCCGGACGTTGTGATTCGATGGGCGGATGTTTTGGGGGAATTGGCGGGCGGTCATCGGAAGACCCGGCCCTCGTCGCCCCGTCTGGCGGGGCCCGCCTTGCCCTCCCAAGAAGTTGGCCATGGGGACTTGGTTGGGGCACTGTCATGCAATCGCGACCGAGGCCAAGGCATGGTGCCCGCCGGGGTCGAAGCACCATGAAGGATCGAATCCTCCGCCTGTTGTCCGAGAAGGACTACGTCCCGGCCAACGTCCCGGAAATCCTGCGTCACCTCCGGCTCCAGCCCTCGGCCCAGCAGGAACTCCAGGCAACCCTCTCCGCGCTCGAGGCAAGCGGTCGGATCGCCCGGATCAAGGGCAACCGCTATGTCCAACCCCTCGAGGCCGACCTGATTCCGGGACGCATCCGGATGACCCGCCAGGGCAAGGGATTCGTCACGCCGGACGATCCGGCCCTGAAGGAAATCGCGGTGAATGAAAGCGGGACGGGGACGGCCCTGCACGAGGACCGGGTGTTGGTGCGGCGGGACCGGCCGGCCCGCGGGATACGGGCCGGCGGCCAGGAATTCCAGGACAGCGGCACCGTGATCCGTATCCTCGAGCGTCGCCGCATGCGCATCGTGGGCACGCTGAAGCGCAGCGCGCGCTTCCTCTATGTCATTCCCGACGATCCCCGGATCCCGCACGACATCTATGTGCCCGAACCGCGCGACGTCGGCCGCAAGGCCTTCATCGACGACAAGGTGGTGGTGGAACTGGGGGAGTGGGAATCGCGGCACACCAATCCCGAGGGCGAGATCGTCGAGGTGCTCGGCGCGGCGGATGCCGAGGGGGTGGACATGCTGTCGGTCCTGCGCCAATACGATTTGCCGCTGCATTTCCCGCGGGAAGTGCTGGACGAGGCGCGGGCGATCGGCAGCGAGGTGCATCCGCGGGAATTGGCCGGGCGCGAGGATTGCCGCCGGCAACTGGTGGTGACCATCGATCCCGACGACGCGAAGGATTTCGACGACGCGATCTGCCTCGAGCGCGGCGCGAGCGGGCACTGGAAGCTCTGGGTGCACATCGCCGACGTGTCGCACTACGTGAGGCCCGACAGCCCGCTGGACGTCGAGGCGCGGCGGCGCGGCAACTCGACGTATCTGGTGGACCGGGTCATCCCCATGTTGCCCGAGGCCCTGAGCAACGAACTCTGCTCGCTCAAGCCGAACGTGGACCGTTTGACGAAGTGCGTGGAGTTCCTGGTGAACGACGACGGGCGCGTGCTCAAGACCCGGTTCTTCCCGGCGGTGATCCATTCGCAACGGCGGTTCTCGTACCGCGATGCGTTCGCGGTCCTGCAGCGGAAACCGGAGGGGTCCATCGAGCGGATGCTCCACGACGCGAACGATCTCGCGCAGCGTATCCGGCGGCTGCGTTTCAAGGCGGGCGCGCTGGACCTCGATTTCCCGGAGATGAAGATCCGGCTCGACGACCACGGCCGGGTGGATCGCATCGAGAAGATCGAGAACGACGTCTCCCACCAGCTGATCGAGGAATTCATGCTGTTGGCCAACGAGGCGGTGGCCGCGCAGTTGTCGCATCTCCGGCGTCCGGCCATCCACCGGGTGCACGAGGATCCGGATGTCCGGCGGCTCCAGGAATACCGCGAGGACATCCTGGGCCACCGCGTGCCGTGCGGGAATCTGGTGGACCGGATGGAAGTGCAGAAGCTCCTGCACCGGTTGGGGACGCTTTCCATCGGTCCCGCGCTCAAGATCGGTTTCCTCAAGTCCTTGAAACGGGCGCGGTACGCCGAGGAACCCCTCGGTCACTATGGCCTGGCGAAGCGGCATTACACCCACTTCACCTCGCCGATCCGGCGCTATGCGGATCTCGCCGTCCACCGCGCCTTGTTCGAGCCGCGCCAAAAAGGCCGGCATTCCCTGCGCGAGACGGCCGACCACATCTCCATCACGGAACGGAATTCGGCCGACGCCGAACGCGACAGCAAGGACGTGAAGCTGTACGCGTTCCTCACGGAACAACTCGAGTCCGGGCAACCCTTGGTCTATCCCGCCCTCGTGACCGACGTCCGGAATTTCGGCTTCTTCGTCGACGTGACGGGACTGGCCATGGGCGGTTTGGTCCCGTTGTCCGGCATGGAGGACGACTTCTATGTGTTCGATCCGGAACGGCACCAGGTGGTGGGCCGGCGGACCCGCCGCACGATCAAGCTCTCCGATCGCGTGGAAGTGCAGGTGGCCAGGGTGGATCGCTTCAAGAAGCAGGTGGATTTCCGTCTGGCACCGCGCCGGCCGACGCGCCCCGAACACCCGGTTCGGCCCGTGCGGACCGCGGGGCGGCAGGATGAACGGGTCCGGCGGCCCGAACCCACGAGGTCGGTCCATGACCGCCGTCCGGCACCCGCCAAGGCATCGAGGCCGCCGCAGAAAAGTCACGGGGGGAAATCCGCGCCGATCATTCCTTCGAGTCATTCCCGGCCGCAGTCGGGTCGGGGCACGGAGCGTCCGGGGGCTTCCGGACAACGGCCGCCGTCGCGGGGTGTCATCCCGTCGTCGGTCCGGCGGTCAATACCGTCCGCCCAGAAGCGGGCCTCGCCCCGGAAAAAGGGCGGGTGAAACCGTGTCGCCCGCGGGGTTCCCGCCGGAAATGCCGGGCAATTGCCCCGGCCCGTGAAGTCGGCGGTGCCTGCATCGCCGGTGGCATGGACGCGGGTTCGTCGAAGAACCCGGGAAATGCCCGCGGTGTCGCGGGCGCTTCGCAACGCAAGCGGCGCCGCCGGTTGGGGTCACGCGGCCCCTGATCCCGCGGGGCGTTGCATCCACGCCCGCGCCTCGCCCGCCACCCAAGCCGCCTGGAATCCGGCATGGAGGGCCGTGGTCCGTCGGAACGACTCGCCCCATCCCGCCGTCATGGCCGCGTTCCGCGCCCGATGGAGGACCCGGAGGCAACGCAACGGGGACGCGAGGGCGTGCGTCCAGCGGGTGCCCGCATTCCAACCTTCCCACCGGGCCCGTTCCCGTCCGAATTCCTGCCCGCGACGCCACCGTTGCCGGCGCATCATGGCGGCGGTCTCGTCGTGCTCGTGGGCCACGATGGCCTCGGGCGCGAACCAAGGGACCGATCCCGCCCTCGATGCGCGCCACGAAAACAACGCGTCCCCGCAGAAGACGTCGTCCGGGAATGGCCCGACCTGTTCCCAGAGCCGTCGGGTGAACGCGCAGTTGGCGGTCGGAACAATCCAGACGGGGCCCGCCGGCAGGCCGGGGAGGATCCACCAGAACTTGGCGAGATGGATCGCCTCCTGCAGCCGGCTTCCCGGGCCCCGGGGGGGGCGCAGGCCCATCGAGCCGCCGACAAGCGGGTGTCCCTTTTCCAACACGGCAACGAGGGCCTGCAACCAATCGGGTGCCGCCACGCAGTCGGGATCGGAGCAAACCAGGACCTCGCCGATGGCCTCGGCAAAACCACGGTTCCGCGCGGCGTGGGGCAGCAGGCGATGCGGACTCTGGATCAGGCGGACCTTGGGGAACGCGGCGACCACGGGTGCGGTCTCCGGATCGGGCGAACTGTTGACCACGATGATCTCGTCGGCGGGGCGCGACTGGGCCGAGAGCGCGGCGAGCGATGCGGCGAGGGTGCCGTGGGAAAAGTAGGCCGGCAGGACGATGGAAACGCGTGGCATCGCGGTCAGGTCCGTGCACGGTTGAGTTCGTACTCCTCGAAATCGCCGACGGCCGAACCCGGGCCGAAGCTGCATCCGAGGGCTTCGCCCACCGACGACCAGAGGAATGCGGGGAGGATGACGGGGAGTGCCGAGAGGCAGGGCAGCCAGCAACCGGGTCGCCGGGCGATATGGCGGGCGACACGCACGAGTTTGATCGCCGGGGCCCCGAGCGGTACGGCCAGCGAGTAGAAGGTTCGCCGGGTCCGACTCCAGGATCCGGTCTCGGCCCGCCCATGGGCGAGTACCCGGCAATAGGCGTGGTTGGCCGTCAGAAGAAAACCCAGCGCCTCCGGGTTTTCGTGGGATGCCACCGCCGAGCCCGCCATGAAAAGCCGTTGGCCATCCAGACGCAGGCGTTCGTGCAGCACGAAATCGGGCGACAACAGGGCACCGAGGCGATCGCCGTAGGCGAGCAGGGTGTCGCGCCGGTAGGCGACGTTGTTGCCGGGAAGCAGACGGGCCTCGGTGTCGGGATGGGGGGCTTCCCAAAGCGCATAGTCGGCGAGCATGCAGGCGCGGGAAACCCAGGTGCCCGGGTTCGCGTTGACGAAAGAATAGCCCACCGCCGCCCACGGTCCGGTTTCAAAGGCGCGGATCACGGCCTGCGCCCAGCCTGCTTCCGGCCGGCAATGTTCCTCGAGGAACGCGGCGATCGGCGACCGCGCCAACCGGACGCCCAGCGCCCGGGCGGCATGGAACCCGCCGGGCAAGTTCCCGCGGGTGAGGCGGACGTCCAGACCCGGCGGATGCACCAACGGCGGCAGGTCGGGGGCCAGATCGATGAGGACGGTTTCCAATCCCGGAGCGTCTTGGGCCCCGATGCCGTCGAGGACGTGTTGGGCCCGCTTCCGTTGCCGTCCGGCGACAAGGATCACGGAGATTCGGGGTGTTTCGACGGGCATGGTGTTCGCGGGGGGTGATGCTGGCGTTGCTTATAGGGCGGCGGGCGACAAAGGCTCAAGCATCGTGCCTCGGGGGCTTCGCGGACCGGACGATTTTTTCCCACGCGGACAAATGGCCGCTCTCGGTGAATTCGGCACGGGCGCGGTTCCAGCCCGAAAGTCCGGTCCGACGGGCCTCCCCGGGCTGGGCGAGCGACCCGTCGATGGCCTTGGCGAAGTCTTGGGCCGTGTCGCACACCGCGCCGCCGCCGGGACCCACCACTTCGGGCAAGGCGCCGGCCCGGCCCACGAACACCGGCACGGCATGGGCCCACGCCTCCAGGATGACGTAGCCAAAAGTCTCGGGAAAGCGCGACGGAACCAACAGGGCGCGGGCATGGGCGAGATGCGCGCGGACGCCATCGGCGGAGCAACCACCGAGGAAGCGGATGTTGCGGGCACCGGCCGCGAGCCGTTCCAGATCCTTCCGGTACGGGCCATCGCCGAGGACATCGAGGCGGCAGTCGGACCGGCTTCGAAAAAGCGGGAGAATGGTCTCAAGCCCCTTCTCCCTCACCAACCGTCCCACGAAAAGAAACGGGGCGTCGGCGGCGGGTGCCGGCGGGGGCTCGGCCTGGGTCCAGGCATCCGGCAGGAAGTAGGGCAAGACGTGGGAGTTGGGATGGGAGATGCCGCGTTCCCGATGCGCATCCCGGCTGTGGAGGCTGGGGAAAACCAGCGCGTCGAGATTCCCCAATGCCCGTCGCAAACGCCCCGTGGAACGCCAGAACTGCGGCGGGCGTCCGGCCCGGACCGTGCAGCGGGCACAACTGGGCTTCGTGCAGGACTCGCGGTCGAACCGCCAGAGCACGCTGAGCGGACACGTCAGCCAATGCTCGTGCGCGGTCATCAACCGGATGGCTCCCGGAATCCGCAATCCCAACAGGCCCGCGCCCCCGACGAGCGAGACATTGTGGTAATGGACCACGTCGAATCCGCCGGTCTGCAAACGGCGGTTGAGCTCGCTTGCACCGGGTCCTGAACCGCCGGTCTGGTGAGCCCATAGCAACGACAGGCGCGGAAAGGGATTGGACAGCGCGTGGACGACCAAGCCCGACGGCGCCTCGTAGGCCAGGGACTCCCGACTCCCTCGAAGGGCCTCGAAGGCGTCCCGGGAATAGAACACCTCGACGTGGTGACCCCGACGCAGCAAGGCCTCCGCCAGTCGTTCGACGTAGGCGGCATCCCCACCAAAACGGTGGGGACCAAAAAACGTCGTCACCAAGGCGACCCGCATCATCGAAGGGCGCCCGACGGGTCCAACGCGGGACGCGCAAGGCGACTGGAACTGCCTCGGTTGATGTCCATGGCCGTCAGTGTGGTCGGGGGGAACGACGCGGGTGAAGCGGTAAAAACTCCCTTTGCCGGCTTTCCCGTATCCATGCCCCGTGGCAACGCCCCGTCATTCTTCGACGGGACATTCTCCTCGCGATTCGTCCGGGTCGGCACGGCGCAGGGTTGCTCGCGCGCGTTCGAGGGACGGTGCGACCACGTTCGCCGATGCCGGCGCCCGGCGACCCGGCGCGTCCGGGTAGGCGAAGGAAGACATCCCGGACCGCTTCGAGTCCCGCAAGCCACCGCCGTGGGAATATCCCGACGGTATCCGGGGATTTCCAGCCGGTGGACCCGGCGGGCTTCGATCGTCGGACACCGTGCCGGGTCAATCGTGGGCGGGGCGTTCCGCGACGTCGCTGGCCGCGGTGGCGCGGTGCCGTTCGATCGCCGAGGCCATCGTGGACACCGAACGCAACACCTGCTGCGCCACCTCGGTGTCCGTCACCTTCAACCCGTGGTGCTTGTCGAGCATCACCACCAGTTGGAGCGCATCCACGGAGTCGAGCCCGAGGCCCTCGGGGCCGAACAAGGGTTGGTCGTCGCCGATCTCGGCCGCCGCCACCTGCAGCATCAGTGTTTCCACGAGTTGGGATTTCAGCTGCGCGCGCAACGGACTGGAAGATTCGGAACTCATGAATGCGGGGGTCAAGGTAGCCGGGAGCGACATCGAGGGAAAGCCGTGGGATACGGCCGCCCACGCGCCGACCGCCTCCGGCCGCGGCGGCGATCGACCTCGATCGGGATGGCCCGCCAAGGGTCGCGAGACACCGTGGCGACGGGGATGAAGCCCGTGTCCCCTGGCGCGCCGCGCCGCCAATCCGCGACGCGTCCCCGGCAAACCCGGGGTTGCCCGGAGCCTTCGTCCGGGTCATGCAGTCCCCATGCACCGTCCCGTGTACATCCTCGAAGCGTTGGGAACCTGCACGGAATCGGACCGCGAGGTGGAGGTCTGTGCCTCGGCGGAAGGGCAACACGACGCCAACCGCGGCAAGTTGGTCGTGAGTCTGGACTGTTTCGTGCGGCCCGTGGGACTCACCGAAAAGGAAACCCACCGTCATCCGGATTGGCTGCCGACCCCGGAACGGCTGGAGGAAGGCGTCCCCGAGGAAGACGCCTCGGCCATGGTCCACGACATCTTCCGTGGCTGGGCGGCCCGGGTGCGGGCGGCCTTGGCTGCCGAGCACGCCCGCAGGATCGGAATCGTCCCCGGATGACCGCGGTCCCGGGGGCTACTTTGCCGCGGCGAGCAACACGCGGGCGCCGTGTTCTTCCCAGACGCGTGCGTCGGGCAACCCGGCCGACGCGGCGATCCGGCGCCACTCGTCCGCGCGCCAGCCGCGCCGGACCGAGATCAATCCGTCGGCCTTGAACTCCCGCGGGGCCCGGATGGCCGTCAACAGCAACCACAGCCATCCCAACAGCAGCGGGCTTCGTTGCAGGTCGCACAACAGCACCGCGCGGCGCGCCACCCGGTGTGCCTCGCGGAAATGCA